>Ga0209148_1000180_pt1 | contig 124830 bp, 106 predicted proteins | sample AraplaCol_mMF_r2_2_FD_184288 | JGI IMG/M metagenome (GOLD analysis project Ga0209148, IMG submission 184288) | Arabidopsis root microbial communities from North Carolina, USA - plate scrape CL_Col_mMF_r2 (SPAdes) (version 2) | ecosystem: Host-associated > Plants > Roots > Endosphere | place...
TCTCGCCTTGATGCTGCCGGGCGGCGGCGACGAGCTGCAAGGCATCAAGAAGGGCCTGGTCGAGCTCGCCGACATGATCGCGATCAACAAGGCCGACGGCGACAATCTCAAGCGTGCCAACATCACCGCCGCCGACTATCGCGGCGCGCTGCATATTCTCAGCCCCCGCTCCGAGCATTGGCATCCGCCCGTCGTCACCTATTCGGCGCTGGCCGGCACCGGCATTGCCGAGCTCTGGCAGAAGGTCCTGGATCACCGCAAGGCGATGAATGCGTCCGGGGAGTTCGCGGCGCGGCGGCGCGAGCAGCAGGTGAAATGGATGTGGTCGATGCTGGAGCAGCGCATGCTGGCACGATTGCGAAGCGAGGCCTCGGTGCGGACCAAGGTCAAAAAAATCGAGGCAGAGGTTGCCGACGGCCACCTCACCCCCGCGCTCGCCGCCGAACAGATTCTGGAGTTGCTGCAATGAGCGACAAGCTTCGCATTCTCCTCACGGGCTTCGGCCCGTTTCCCGGTGCCCCCCATAATCCGACCCAGCCGCTGGTGGCGCGGCTGGCGCAGTTGCGCCGGCCGGCGCTCGATGATGTCGCGCTATCGCACCACATCTTTCCGGTGACCTATGCCGCGGTCGACCGGCAATTGCCTGAGGTGCTGGCCAAGATAAAGCCGGATGCGATGTTGATGTTCGGGCTCGCGGCGCGCACGCCCTATTTGCGCATCGAGAGCCGCGCGCGCAACGCCGTCACCATGCTCTGGCCTGATGCCGCCAACACCCGTTCGAGCAAGCGCGGCATCGCCGGCCATGCGGACGCCATGAATTTCGGCCCGCATACGGCAAGACTGCTGCGCGCCGCGCGCCTCACCGGCATCGATGCGCGGCCGTCGCGCGATGCCGGCGCCTATCTCTGCAATTACCTGAGCTGGCGCGCGATCGAGAAGGTCCGCGGCGGCGGACCGAAGCTCGCCGCGTTCATCCACATTCCGCTGCTTGCACGCAGCGGCGCCGTGCGGCGCAGGGGCGCGCCCCGGATCACCTTGGAGGAGCTGGTGGATGCGGGGGAAGCCATGCTGATGGAGATGGTGCAGATGGCACGGAAGGCGCGGAACACGGCGGCTTTGCGGTAAACATTTAACCCTACCGCGAACAATCCCGACGCCCCCCTTCGCCCTGCGCTACCTAATCTTTCGCGGACACCTCCCGCGTCCGCCGAAGGACGCGTCATGGACCTCAACCGCCGTCATCTCATCGGAGCGTCGACCGCCGGTATCGCCGGCGCGCTGGCCATGCCCGCCGACGCCGCGCGTGCGGCGCCGCTGACGTCGCTGCTCGGCCGCGATGCCACGCAATACGGCGTGCGACCCGGCAGCAGCGAGGACCAGACGCGCGTTCTCCAGCGTGCGATCGACGAAGCCTCGCGGGCGCAAATGCCGCTTGCGCTGCCGCCCGGAATCTACCGCACGGGTCTTTTGCGGCTGCCGAATGGGGCGCAACTGATCGGCGTGCGCGGCGCGACGAAACTCATCTTCACTGGCGGGGCCGCTGCAATCCAGAGCGACGGTTCTGATTCAATCGGCCTCACCGGTCTCACTTTCGACGGCGGCCGCATTCCATTGCCGACGCGGCGCGGGCTGATCCATGTCCTCGGTGGGCGCGACGTCCGCATCACCGACTGCGCGATCACCGGCTCCGGCGGCAGCGGCATCTGGCTGGAGCAAGTGTCCGGCGACATCTCCGGCAACATCTTGACCGACATCGCGGTGACGGCGGTGGTCTCGTTCGACGCCAAGGGCCTCAGCGTGTCCCGCAACACCATTGTCGGCACCAACGACAACGGCATCGAGATCCTGCGCACAGCCATCGGCGACGACGGCACTCTTGTCGCCGACAACCGCATCGAGGACATCAAGGCCGGCCCCGGCGGCTCCGGCCAGTACGGCAATGCCATCAACGCCTTCCGCGCCGGCAACGTGATCGTGCGCGGCAATCGCATCAGGAATTGCGATTACTCCGCCGTGCGCGGCAACTCGGCCTCGAACATCCACATCTCAGGCAACAGCGTCAGCGACGTGCGCGAGGTCGCACTTTATTCAGAGTTTTCGTTCGAGGCCGCTGTCATTGCCAACAACACCGTGGATGGCGCCGCAGTCGGCGTTTCCGTCTGCAATTTCAACGAGGGCGGACGTATTGCAGTCGTTCAAGGCAATATCATCCGCAATCTGATTCCGAAGCGCCCCATAGGCACCGCGCCTGATGATGATGCCGGCGTCGGCATCTATATCGAGGCCGACACGTCGGTATCAGGCAATGTGATCGAGAACGCGCCGTCCTACGGCATCGTTGCTGGCTGGGGCAAATATCTGCGCGATGTCGCGATCACGGGGAATGTGATCCGCAAGGCGCTGGCCGGCATCGGCGTCTCCGTCGTCCCCGGCGCCGGCACCGCCCTCGTCAACAACAACATGATCTCGGAAACCCCGCGCGGCGCGGTGGTTGGCCTCGACCACGCGCGCGCCGTGACGGCGGACCTGTCGGCCGACGGCGCACAGCGCTTCGCGCAGGTTGTGGTTGGCGGCAACGCCGTGCGGCAGTAGGCGGCCGCACCGCCCTCGCGTTAGAACGTATTCCGCAGCAGCGGGTATTTCGCCTCGATGCCGTCGAGGCTGAAGGTGAACTCGACCACGCGCTCGGGGGCCGCGACGATCTCGTCGGCCGGCGGGGTGAAGGTCTGCAGGAACGATGCGATGGAGGCTGCCGGCGCAGTCGGAGCGATCCGTTCGGCTGGAGCGATCCGAACCGTCGGAGCAACCCGTACAGGCGGAGCGACCGGCGCCATCGGCGCGGCCGGTGCGATGGGGGCCTCGACGATCTCAGCGAGGATATCCGGCTCGGGCTCGAGCCTGACCGGAACGGCGGTCTCTGGCGCGATGTGCACCGCCTTTGGCTGCACCGTCTGGGCCTGCTCGCGCGGAAACACGCGCGGCATGGTCGCCGGCGACCAGCCGAATGCAGAGGTCACGCTCGCGGCGGCCGCGGCGACGTCCTCGCCATTCGCAAGCGCGCGCCAGGTCTGGACCGCGCGTTTGGCTTCCTGGATGTTTTCGAGGAATGCGAGTTCGGAATGGTAGCGGCGCCACCGCCCGGTCTCGAACATTTCGGACAGATGCTCCAGCCGCTGCTCCGCGAGAGCGCACCAGCGTGCCGCAATTTCACGGCTGGCCCCGCCTTGGCCAGCGTCATGGCGATGAGTCATAAATCAGCCCGTCAGGAGAAAGGTACGGACGCGACGCAACGCACACGAATCAATCTAGGAGCGACGTGAATATTTTGTGGAAAAGTTTTGACTTGTCCAGTAACGACACGGCTCTGGTCACAAAACACCGTAGTCGCGCGGAGTTTTCGGCAGTTTTAGAGTCAAGCTTCGCACAAGCATGGCGGGCCTGCCGCGCGGCGCCGCCGAGTCACCACCGCGGCGCGCTCGCGGCCTCAACCGCAAGCTGATCGCGCATGACGCTTCAAGAGATCCGACACCCCAAAAAGAAAAGACCCGTCCGGGGGGACAACCGGACGGGTCGAGCCATATGGGCGCTTGGGGTGGATGGGCGCTCGCGCCTGATATGACTGATGGGGAGGGATGACCGCTCCCACATTATTTGGTCGTGGCAGCAGGCTGAACGTTCAATCAGGGCGTTCGATTTTTTAACCTTTGGCCCACACGCAAAGATGTCGCAGGCGCTAGCGCGCCGCCGGCCTATCCGCCTGAGAAATCGTCGATTTATCGTCGGCACTCGACAGCGAGGGCTGCTCGATCGCGCGGATGTTGGGGTCGTCGCGACGCTTCTCGGAATCTTCACGTTTAGTTGTAGCGGCAGCCGCGACCGGCGTCGTGCTGTCGGCCGGAACGGCCATGACCGCGGCAAACGCATCGGCCTCGCCGTCGCCGAACAGATCATCACGCCCGGGTGAACCGAGGTCACGCGCGGTCTTTGCCAGCGTCATGCGCAGCGCTTCCGGCTTCAGGGTGTAGTTGCGCTCGAGCAGCAGGGCCGCGACGCCGGAGACATAGGCCGCCGAGAACGAGGTCCCCGACGTCATCTGGTATTTGCCATCGGGCGCCGGCAGGAAGATGTCGACGCCGGGCGCGGCCAGCGCGATGTAATTGCCGCGGTTGGAGGCGCTGAACAGCTTGTCCTGCTGGTCGGTCGCGCTGACGGCGATCACGTTGGGATTGGCGGCGGGATAGAGCGGCGGCGATTTGGCGCCGGCATTGCCGGCAGCCGCGATCAGCACCAGGCCGCGCGCGGCGGTTGCCGCGATCGCACGTTCGATCACGGCGTCCTTCGGGCCGGCAAAGCTCATATTGACGATCTGGGCGCCGTGCTCGGCTGCGTAGTTGAGCGAACGCAGGATGATGTAGGACGAGCTCTCCGCGCCGCCGGTGGTGCCGCCGAAGGCCCTGATGGCGATGATGCGCGCTTCCGGCGCGCTGCCCATCAGCTTGGCATGGGCCACGATGGCGCCCGCAATACCGGTGCCATGAACATGGGCGCCCTCGCTGCTGCCAAGCGCGTCGAAGACGTCGGCAATGGAATTGGAGAGCTCGGGATGCTTTGCGTCGATGCCTGAATCGATCACGGCGACCGTGACATTGGCGCCGTGTACCAGCGTGTGCGCCTGCGGCAGGCGCAGCTTGGACAGCGCGTATTGCGCCGGATCGCCTTCGGTCGGGACCGCCGGCTTCTGGTCCTGCAGCACGTAACGGAGGTTCGGCTGCAGCGAGCGCACGCTCGCGTCGGCCGCGAACTCGCGCCGCGCCGTCTCGTAAGGCCGTCCGTCGGTGATGCGGAACAGGCCGATCGTCGCCCCGATCAGCGGGAAGTTTTCCGACGAGATGCGGGTCAAGCCGTGGCGCCGGGCGAGTTCGTCGGCTTCGGTCGGCGACAGCGCGCTGTCGATCTCGGCCACGAATTCATTGGCGAAGCTGCGCGACGTCGTGGCGACCGGCGTAGCATTGCCCCGTCCCTTGCCGGCGCTCTTCCTGACCGACTTGCCGGAGCCGTCGCCGCCGCCCTTCGGCTGGCCGAGGCACTCGCCATCGGCATCGCGATAGGCGTTGGAACAGGCCGGATAGAGATTTGGCGAGTAGCGCGCGTAGGGCACCACCGGGTTCACTGAACTCGGCGAGATCCGCGCGATGGTGTGAACCGTCGGCGTCACGTGCGGACTCAATGTTATGTGCGGACCGTGGTCGCCGCCCACGGCGCTCGCCGCGCCATTGACAGAGATCGTCGGCGTGCGCGAGGGAACGCTGATCGTCGGCGTGCGCATGATCGCCTGGGCGTGCGCCACTTCGATTCCGAGACAGGCGGCGAGCAGGAGCGCAGCTCCAGCCGAGGAAGCATAGGCACCGGCTCGCAACTTACTCTCGGACTTGCGCATCATTGCTACAGGCGCGCTTAAGGCGCCGCCACGGCGAGGTTGACGAACTTCTCACGCTGCATTCTGGCGAGCAGCGCAGTGAGCTCGTCCTGGCTCATCGCCTTGTCGAACTGCAGGCGGAACATGCCGCCTTTGGCATCGCCGATGATCGAGGCCTGATAGCTGTCGAGCAGCGCGGTGATGTCGGCGACGCGCGCCTCGGGCGTGAAGCGCACCAGGGCCCGCGAAGGCGCAGCCGCCCCGAGCTCGCGCGTGATCGGCGCGCCGGTCGAGAGCGATGCGGTCTGGAAGGTCGCGGGCTGGGTCTTCATCAAGACGGCGCCGATGATACCGGCCTGCAGCAGCAGCGCGATGGCGCCAAGGCTCGCCGACCAGGCCAGCGTGCGCGGCGACAGGCTGGCGAAGAACGTAGCGATGCGTGCCGAGAGCGGCAGCGAGCCGGTCGCCCGCGCCGGTTCGGCGTCGATCGCGGCGAACAGCTTCTGCATCGCGCGCGCCGACGGCGCACCCAGGCTCTCGTTCAGGTGGATGGTCTCTTCGTATTCGCCGCGGATCGCCGCATATTGCTTTGCGAGCGCCGGATCGCTGGCGAGCGCTTCCTCGACGCGGCGCGCATCGCGCGCGTTCAGCGTGCCGGCGGCATGCCACGGCAGCAGCAACTCGATCTCACTGGGGTCTTGCTCCAGCATCTTCTTGCTCAAAGCCATCATGGCCAGCCTCGCTCAATGCCGGCTGCCTTCAGCAGTTCGGCCAATTTCTTGCGCGCATAAAACAAGCGCGTCTTCACGGTGTTCTCCGGGATCCCGACGATCTCGGCCACCTCTTCCACTGACTTCTCGTGGTAGTAGACGAGGTCGACGATTTCCCGATGGTCCGGCGAGAGGCCCGACAGGCACTCCCGCAACGCTTCACTGGTATCCTTCTTCTGCACCACCGTTTCCGGATCGTCGGACGAATCCTCGATCGCGTTGGCGGCTTCGTCGTCCAACTCAAAATCCTTCCTGCGCCGAAGCGCAGACAGGGCTTTGAATCGGGTGATTGCCAAGAGCCAGGTGGAAACAGCGGACCGGCCCTCGAATTTGCCGGCCTGACGCCAAACGTCGAGAAACACCTCGCTGATGAGGTCTTCCGCCGTCTGCTCGTCCCGCACGAGCCTGAGCCCGAACCTGTACACCCTGACATGGTGCCGCCCGTACAGCACCTGCATGGCGAGCCGGTCACCTTGGGCGATCCTGGCGATCAGGACCTCGTCCGTAGCCGCCTGTGTCACGCTCAAAGCCCGTCTCGCAAGATTGGTCGGGTCGATACGGGGGACGGTTCGACGGGAGGGGCGAAATTCTTCAACCTACCGCAGTCATACGGGCCTCTGTGTGATCTACCACACATACGCGCATTTTCCTGGTCCCGCCCGTGGCGGTCGGCCGTTTGGCTCCATGACGGTAACATAATACGGAAACACTCTCTTCGGACTTGCCGTGGGCCGGCACAGACGGCCCGGTAAAGCCGGGTCCATAACACGACCCTGTGCACCTTATGTCGCACGGCGCCGGGTTTGGTCCGCGATATCGCGTGCGATGCCTAACTGGCCGAAAATGCCGCGCCGCACGACGCCCCTCACCCGCGCCGTGTCCCCCGGATTCGGTGCAAAAGGATACCAAACCTAAAGGCTTGCCACGTAGATTTTTTCGGCTGACATCCACGATTGGCGGGACCATGAACACGGCCGCGACGTCCTTTCCGGAGAGGAGTGCCGCAGAGGCCGCGGATCTCGTCCTCACGCGTGAAGAGGCCGCGCCCGGAGTGCTGGCGCGCCGGATCCGGCAGCGCCGGCAGATGTATGTCGGTCAGGTCGCGAGCTATTCGCTCGGCGCCTTGGTGCTGCTGCTCTACGCCTATGACGGCGCCGTCCGTATCGATGTACCGTCGCTGTTCTGGGTCGGCGGCGTCACGATCATCGGCATCTTCGTCGTGATGTCGGAGGCCGGCATCGGCGACAGGCACAGCGATCATTATCTCACCGTCTTCCAGATCTCGGCGCATATGGCGCTGCAATTCGTCTTCCTGGTGTCGGTGCCGACGATCGGGATTGCCTTCATCAGCGTCCTGTTCCTGATCTTCGCCTTCGGCACGCTGCGCATGACCTCGGCCCAGGCGATGCTGACCTGGGCGCTCGCGACCTGCGCGCTCGCAGCCGTCTTCCTCGCCTCCGACCTGCCGATCGGCATGCCGGTCGCGACGCGGCTGCAGCGGACGGCCTCGATGCTGTGCTTCGTGCTGGTGATCGGCCAGTGCGCCTTCCTCGGCCTGTTCGGCGCCACGCTACGCAAGATCCTGTACCGGCGCAGCGTCGAGCTGAAGGCCGCCTATCAGCGCATCGAAGAGCTCGCCGAGCTCGACGAGCTGACCGGCTCCTACAACCGCCGCTGCATCATGCGACTGCTCGACACAGAGATCGAAAAGTCGCGGCAGGCGGACGCGCCCTGCGCCATCGCGCTGATCGACCTCGACTGGTTCAAGCGCATCAACGACGCCCACGGCCATCCCGTCGGCGACGAGGTGCTGCGGACCTTTGCCATCACCATCTTCGCCAACATCCGGCCCGATGACCGTTTCGGCCGCTATGGTGGCGAGGAGTTTCTGCTGCTGCTGCCCGGCACTGCCGGCGAGGCTGCATCGCGCATGCTCGATCGGCTGCGCGGCATCATCGCCGAGCTCGATTGGAGCGCATTTTCGCCCGGCATGCGCGTGACGATCTCCGCCGGCGTCGTGACACTGCGCACCAATGATACTGCCGACACGTTTCTCGCGCGCGCCGACAGCGCGCTCTATTCCGCCAAGGCGCAAGGGCGCAACCGTATTGCAACGAGCTGACCAATCCATTTGTCGCCGGCACGTGAGAACACGCCGCCGGACCGAACGCTCCAGGACAGGGCTATGAAATCCAATACCGTCAAGTCATCCGAAAATTTGCTCGAGGAATTGCAGTCGGCGCTCGCACACGGCACCGTCGCGCGCCGGGTCGAGACGCTGCGGCGCGTCACCGATCTCTTCATCAACAACGCGGTGGACTATTCCGACGATCATGTCCGCGTGTTCGACGACGTCTTTCAGTGCCTGATCGAGCAGATCGAAACCTCGGCAAAAGCATTACTCGCCGACCGTCTCGCGCCGATCGGAGCCGCGCCGCCGCAGATCATCCGCACGCTTGCGCTCGACGAGGTCATCGAAGTCGCCGGCCCCGTGCTGTCAAAGTCGGAGCGGCTGGACGAGACCACCCTGATCGACATTGCGCGCAGCAAGAGCCAGGCGCACCTCAAGGCGATCTCGCTGCGGCGGGTGCTGTCGGAGGCGCTGACCGACGTGCTGGTGAGCCGCGGCAACGAAGACGTGGTGCAGTCGACCGTCAGCAATCCGGGCGCGCAGCTCTCCGAAGGCAGCCTCGCCGATCTCGTCACGCGCGCCGAGCGCGACGACGACCTCGCTACCTGCATCGGCCTTCGGCCCGATTTGCCGCGGCATCATTATCTGAAGCTCGTCGCCAAGGCTTCCCTCAGCGTTCGCAGGAAGCTGGAAGCTGCCCATCCCGAGCTCGCCAGCGAAGTGTCGAGCGTGGTCCAGGAAGCGGCGCAGCGGGTCCGCGCAGCTGCGATGACGAAGCAGACCGAAATGGCGCGAGCGCTGGTGAAATCGCTGCACGAGGACGGCCGCCTCAACGAATTCCAGGTCGCGACCTTCGCCGAGCAGGGCAAGTTCGACGAGGCCAATGCCGGGCTCGCGGCCCTCGCCGGCGTTTCGGTCGAGACCGCCGAGAACATGATGATCGAGAGCCGCACTGAAGGCCTGATGATCCTCGCCAAGGTCGCCGGCATGCAATGGTCGAGCGTGCGCGCCATCATCGCCATGCGCGAAAAGCTCTCGGGCGGCTCGCAGACCGACATATTGACGCTGCGCGATGCCTACGAGACCCTGCGATCATCCACCGCACAGCAGGTGCTGCGCTTCCACCGCATGCAGAACGTGACGTCCGCGGCTTAATACTTCAGGATTTTCGATCCCACTGCCGCCCCGATCGCGGTCACGACCGCGGTCGCGATCGTGTACCAGGTCGCGACGAACAGCGGCGAGTCATCGGTGCAATGCGAGGCGTAGAGCGTGGCGGCGAGCCCGGCCGACAACAGACCGGCGAGCGCGCCGGCCTGCGCCGGTCGCGACGGCGCGCCGTGGCGCAGGCCGAACAATGCACCGGCCAGAAGCGGCAGCGACATCGCGGGGATCGCGAGCATGCACCACCGCGAATTCTTGCCGACCAGCCGCATCGTCATCGGCATCGCCGGCGCCATCATCGCCTCGCTGCCGATCGCAACCGCAAGCAGGCCGACGGGCAGCAGCAGGAGCCAGCCCCAGCCGCGCATCAGGGCTTCGGGCCGTGACAGATGCAGGCTGATGATGATCGCGGGGATCGCGAGCGACAACGTGACCGCGAACTTCGTATCGAAGAACGGGTTGTGCATCGCCGTCATCACGTCCGGCCGCACCCCGAGGAAGGTCGCGAAGATCAGGATCGAGAATGGCGCTGCGACCAGCAGTCCCGTGGTCAGCAGCGCGCCGACGCGCGGAGCGCGGTGGGCGTTGTCGGCCGCGAGCGTGCGAATGAGTTGATCGGTATCCATGACTAGTGGTCCCGTAGTTTGGCGGTCAGGGCGGCAAGCCCCCGATGCAGCGCGACCCGCACCGCGCCTTCGCTCATGGCGTATTTCGCAGCGGTATCCTTGATCGAGGCACTGTCGACCGCGATCGACTGCAACACGTCGCGCTGGCGTTGCGGCAGCGTGTTGAGCTGCGCGGTGACCTCGCCCGCCGAGGCCGTCTCCTGCGGTGCCTCGCCGGGCAGCGTTTCGGCGAAATCGTCGATATTGACGAAAACGCGCCGGCCGCGGCGCCTGAGCGCATCGATCAGCTTGTTGCGCGCGATCGCGAACAGCCAGGGGGCGAAGGGGGCTTCGCTGTCCCAAGTGTGCCGTTTCAGATGCACCGCCAACAAAATTTCCTGCACGATATCCTCGGCCTGGTCAGGGGGCTGCCCGGCACGCGCCAGGCCACGCCTCGCAGCTGCGCGCAGCACAGGCGTGACCGCTCTCAACAGGCGATGATACGCCGCATCATCCCCTGCCATGGCCGACCGCATCAGGTCGGTCCATTCGTCCTCACGTCCGCGCACGCGCGCTCCTACACGGCAATTCGGCCGCTCTTTCAATTTGTTACATCGCCAACCCTGATATCACGAATTCGTGATCAGAGCGCAGCCAGGGAATCCGATCCCCACCCGGAAAAGACCGGAGGCTCATAACACCGATCGGTCCGTCTCGCATCCGGGAGCGGGGCGGTGCCCGCCAGTTTGCCGCCTTTTTGCCCGGTGTGGCCCGAAGATTCCCATTTTTTGCCCCGCTGTCGTCATGGGCCGGGGTCTCTGTTCGCATCCGGGACGGGCGAATTGGGGAGATCGTCAACATGATGAAAGCCAGCGGGCGCGCGGCATGGATTGTTCTGGCCGGGCTATTCTTGCTGTCCGGAGGCGCGGTACAGGCCGCGCCGAACTCTGCCGCGAGCACCAAGCCGGACAGCGCGAGCAAACAGGTCGATGCGGGCAAGCAGCGGCACCACGCCTCTCGCCGCCATACCGACAGCAAGGCAGCGCAGAAATCCGACGACAAGACCGACAAGACCAATAGCGCGGACGCAACGTCGCAGGCCGGCGAGGCCAAAACCGAAACCAAGGCTGACAACGACGCTCCGGCCTCGAGCCAGATGCCGCCGGAAGTCGCCAATGCCAACGCACAGCTGGCTGCGTCGGATACGCCGCCTGCGGCCGCAGCCTCGGCGATGACCGGCCGCGCCAACGACAATGTGCAGGCCGCAGCCGACAACAACGCTGCACCCGCCGCCGAGAACCAGGTCGTGCCGCCCGACCAGCTCAACGACCTCGACCGCGCCCTGCAGCAGGACAACCCGTCCACGCAGAAAGCGGTGATCGCCGCGACCGACGCGCAGCCCCGTCCCGCTCCGGTCATGGCAAGCAGCCAGCCGAGCTCGGCCTGGGACCAGAGCTCGCTGATCGGCAAGATCTTCATCGGCGTCGGCACGTTGCTGACATTGGCTTCGGCCGCGCGCATGTTCATGGCCTGATCGGCGCGTTCCAGCCCCCTTGAAGGCATCCGCGCCAGCGGGCACATTGCCCGCTCAAGCAAAAGCGTGGGTGGAGCATGAGCACGTTCGAACACATCATCGTCGAGAGCATCGGCGCAGTCGGCATCATCAAGCTGAACCGGCCGAAGATGCTCAACGCGCTCTCCTTCGGCGTCTTCCGCGAGATCGCCGCGGCCGTCGACGATCTCGAAGCCGATGACGCCATCGGCTGCATCGTCGTGACCGGCAGCGAGAAGGCCTTTGCCGCCGGCGCCGACATCAAGGAGATGCAGCCGAAGGGCTTCATCGACATGTTCTCCGAGGATTTTGCCGCGATCGGCGGCGATCGCATCGCGCGCTGCCGCAAGCCAACCATTGCCGCGGTCGCCGGCTACGCGCTCGGCGGCGGCTGCGAGCTCGCGATGATGTGCGATTTCATCATCGCCGCCGACACCGCCAAGTTCGGCCAGCCCGAGATCACGCTCGGCACCATCCCAGGCATCGGCGGCACGCAGCGTCTCACCCGTGCGATCGGCAAGTCCAAGGCCATGGATCTCTGCCTCACCGGCCGCATGATGGATGCGGCTGAGGCTGAGCGCAGTGGCCTCGTCAGCCGGATCGTGCCCGCCGACAAGCTGATGGACGAGACGATCGCCGCTGCGGAGAAGATCGCATCGATGTCGCGCCCCGCGGTTGCGATGGCCAAGGAAGCGGTCAACCGCGCCTTCGAGACCACGCTCGCCGAGGGCATGAGCGTCGAGCGCAATCTGTTCCACTCCACCTTCGCGCTCGAGGACCGCTCCGAGGGCATGGCGGCGTTTATCGAGAAGCGCAAGCCGGTAAACAAGAACCGGTAAGATTCTCTGGAGCTAGCTAACGCGGCTCTGCACGAGGGCCGCGCTGACCAGCGCGCGATAGAAGCGCTCCTGCCACGTCTTGGGGCGATCGAGGCCGAGGCGTGCGAGACACGCTTCGTCCGGCGCGTCAGGCTTTCGCATCAATCCCTGCCACAACAGGCCTGCCAGCGCGCGGGATGAATGTTGCGCGCCCTGCAGGATCTCCAACGCCGGGATCAGGCGCTGTTCCACCTCGGTGAAATCGCTGCCGAACGGAAACGGCGGCAACAGCCCGGCCTCGCGCGCGGGCTTCAGCGCCGCCGCGATCCTTTCAGGGTGGTTTTCGCGATGGGCGGCCGGGATCTGATAGCTCTTCGGCAGCTTGCCGGCGTCCTTCGCCACCCGCGCCAGCTCATCCTGAAAGCGGGAGTCCGCAATGGTCAGCATGCTCGCGATCACATCAGCGTCCGACTTGCCCCTGAGATCGGCAACGCCGTATTCGGTGACGACGACATCGCGCAGATGGCGCGGGATGGTCTCGTGTCCGTAGCGCCAGAGAATATTGGATTTCAGCGCACCACCCGCTTGCCGCGTCGCCTCGAGCGTCAGAACCGATCGTGCACCATGAAGCGCGAAGGCCTGAGCCACGAAATTGTACTGCCCGCCGACGCCACTCACGACCTGGCCGTCGTCGAGACCGTCAGAGACGGCCGCGCCCAGCAACGTCGCCATCATCGTGACGTTGACGAAGCGTGCGTCGACACGGGCGCGGCGCTTCTGGTCCTCCTCGCCGTAAAGCTCGTTGGTGAACGACACCGGCATCATCCGGATGCGTGTGAGCTGATCCGACGGCATTTCGCGCAGTGCGCGATAGAAGGATTTGGGACCGAGAAAAAAGGCGCCGTGCAGCACCACACCGTCAACGGCGCGCTTGAGAATGCCGGCGTCGATCAGGCCGATGAACGCCTCGGTCACCATCTCGCTGACGCCGTAGAGACCCGCCTGAAATGCACCGGCTTGCTGCGCAACGGCCGGCCGCACCGTCGACAGGCGCGTGACGACGTCGTGAAACGCTGCGCTATTGCGATGGCGCAGGATCAGGCCCTGCGCCAGCGCATCGCCGACCTGCCCGATGCCGATTTGCAGCGTGCCGCCGTCGGCGACCGTCGACGCCGCGTTCAGGCCGATGGCGTATTTGGTCTCGGAGATCGGCTCGGACGGGGGCGCAAACAGGGGAAAGTCGGTCGCCGCGCCGTCCAGCACAGCGGAAAACTCTTCGGCCGGAAGATCGCCCTCGCCCGGCATGAATGGCAGCTCGGAGTTCACCTGGGCGATCAGCTTGAACGACGCGCGTCCGGCCCGACGCTCGCGCAGCACATCCAGCGTCGTGTCGGTGTTGCAGGACAGGCTGTAGCGCGGCAGGCCGTCGACGACGCGCTTAGCCACCAGCTGCGTCACCACGTTCATTCCCCGCGCCAGCAGATAGCTCGCCGCATGGGTGTAGTTGGCCGAGATGTAGTTTTGCTGCGCTACCGGCACGTGCAGCCAGCGTCCGGCGAGAAAGAAGAACTCGACGACCTTGATGTTGGCCGGCAGCCGGTTTTCACGCAGCGCTTCGGCATAGGCCAGATCGGGATACAAGCCGAACAGACGATCGATCACCGGCGTGATGAACCTGCGCTCGATCAGCGCCTTCGGCCTCGGCTTTTCCAATGTCAGCGCCGACAGCAATGTCAGCTTGATGTCAGGATCTGCGCAGGCCCGCGCATAGAGGGCATTGACGACATGATTGGCCTTGCCGAGACCCAGCGGCAGACCGACCACCAGATCGGTTCCGACGTCGCGAACGATCTCCTCCGCGAGCGCATCGGGATCGGAGAAGAATTTCGGCATCATCCGTGGCGTCCGGACCGCATTGCAGGGCGCCCGACGGAATCGGAAGGCGCCACCAAGTCCCTATAGCCCATTCGCGGCGGGATCGGTGTGTGACGCACCTGCAACAAGCACGGATTTCATGGGGGTTTCCTCCGCGGCAGTTTGCCTGCGGGACCGGCGCTGGGTAAACAGTTAAGAGAGCCGCCGTCGGCGGGGGCGGACAGCCGGGATTTTGCGGGATTACATGATTGGGCGTGCCGCCAGAGCTGGTCGCGTGGTAACGCGGCGACGATCGGGCGTGGGTCCTGTCCTGGCGGCATGGGCCACGCTGGGGCTCTGCTGCGCCCTGCCCGCCGCGGCCACCGCGGAGGCCTTGCCGGAGGCGCTGGTCAAGGCGTACCAGACCAATCCGCAGCTCAATGCCGAGCGCGCAAGGCAGCGCGCCACCGACGAGAACGTGCCGCAGGCGCTGGCCGGCTATCGACCACAGCTCGTGGCGAGCCTCAGCGCCGGCATGCAGGCAGTGCGCAACCTGCTGCCGAACAACACCATCCAGACCGCGACGCTGAAACCGTGGATCATCGGGGTCACGGTGTCGCAGACCCTGTTCAATGGTTTCCGGACCGCCAACAGCGTGCGGGTCGCCGAACTCCAGGTGCAGTCCGGCCGCGAGGCACTGCGCAATGTCGGTCAGGGCGTGCTGCTCGACGCGGTCACCGCCTACACCAATGTGCTGGCGAACCAGTCGCTGGTCGAGGCGCAACGCTCCAACGTGGCCTTCCTGCGCGAGACGCTCTCGATCACCCAGCGCCGCCTCAATGCCGGCGACGTCACGCCGACCGACACCGCCCAGGCCGAGGCGCGCCTCAGTCGCGGCCTTGCTGATCTCAATGCCGCCGAGGTCGCGCTCGCGGTGAGCCAGGCGACCTATAGCCAGGTGATCGGCAATGCGCCGGCTATGCTTCGCCCCGCCGAGGTGGTCGATCGCTATCTGCCGAAGACCCGCGAGGATTCGATCGCGATGGCGATCCGCGAACACCCGGCAGTGATGGCAGCGGGCTTCGACGTCGACGTCGCCTCAACCAATATCCGCGTCGCGGAAGGCGCGCTGCTGCCCAGCGCAAGTCTGCAGGGCAGCGTCAGCCGCAGCCGCGACAGCGACCCGACGCTCGGCACCTTCGCCACCGACCAGGCCTCGATCGTCGCCAACGTCACCGCACCGATCTATGACGGCGGCCAGGCGGCATCGCAGACACGGCAGGCCAAGGAGGTCACGGCGCAGAGCCGCCTCGTGCTCGACCAAGTGCGCAACCAGGCGCGCACGGCGGCCGTCAGCGCCTGGGTCGCCAATGAGGGTGCCAAAATCGCGGTCTCGGCCTCGGAGTCCGAGGTTAAGGCCGCGACCGTCGCGCTCCAGGGCGTGCAGCGCGAGGCCGCAGGCGGACAGCGTACGACCGTGGATGTTCTGAATTCGCAAGCCGATTTGATCCAGGCCCGGGCCCGCCTGATCGGGGCGCTGCGCGATCGCGTCATCGCCTCCTATACCCTGCTCAGCGCCGTCGGCCATCTCGACGTCAAGACGCTGAGCCTGAACACGCCGGACTATCTGCCGGAGGTGCATTACCAGCAGGTCCGCGACGCCTGGCACGGTCTGCGCACGCCGTCGGGGCAGTAATCTCACATCTTCGGGTCGACCAATGAAGAGCCGCCGCATCCATCTGATGGGAGCTTCGGGCTCCGGCGTGACGACGCTTGGCCGCGCGCTGGCGGGCCGGCTGGCGCTGCCGCATCACGACAGCGACGATTATTTCTGGCTGCCGACCGTGCCGCCTTACCAGACGACTCGCCCTGCCGCCGATCGGCTGCGCCTGATGCGCGAGATGTTTCTGCCGCGCCTCGATTGGGTGTTGAGCGGATCCGTCACCGGATGGGGCGACGAGCTCGTCCCGTTGTTCGATCTCGTTGTCTACGTGACCACGCCGCGCGAGCTTCGCACGCAGCGACTGCGTGACCGCGAAGCTGCGCATTTCGGCGCCGATGCCGTCGCGCAGGGCGGCTGGCGTCATGAGGAGACCGAGTCGTTCGTCGAATGGGCCTCGCACTACGAAGCCGGTGATCGCGAGGGCCGCAGTCTTGCAAAACACGAGGTGTGGCTCGCCGGGCTGCCCTGCCCGGTCATACGCGTCGACGGTTCGCGGCCGGTTGCGGAGTTGGTCGAGCAGCTATGCAGCGCCGTGACGGGACTGCCCGGCTGATGTGATATCGTGTGGCGCCTATCGTGCCGCCGGAGCAGCCATGACCGACAAGATCTACGCGCGAGCCGCGCAACCCGCGACGCCGATCAATTTCGACGTGCCTGCGCATGCCTGCGATTGCCACACCCACATCCATGGCGATGTTGAACAGTTTCCGTTCTTTGCCGGGCGCGTCTATACGCCGGGACCTGCGAGCCCGGAAGAGATGGCGGCGCTGCACAAGGCGCTGCACGTCGAGCGCGTCGTCATCGTGACGCCGAGCGTCTACGGCACTGATAATTCCTCCAGCCTGTTCGGCATCAAGGCCCGCGGCGCCACCGCGCGCGGGGTCGCGGTCATCGACGACAAGACGACGGAGGCTCAGCTCGACGCGATGCATGCGGACGGCTTTCGCGGCATCCGCATCAATCTGGCAACCGACGGCGTCAACAATCCCGATGTCGGCCGCGCCCGTTTCTCCGCCGCTGTCGAGCGCATGACGGCACGCGGCTGGCACGTGCAGCTGTACACCACGCTGTCGATGATCTCTGCCATCAGGGATCTCGTGCTGGCCTCGCCGGTGCCCGCCGTATTCGACCATTTCGGTGGGCTCGAGGCCTCGCTTGGCCTCGAGCAACCCGGCTTTGCCGACCTCGTCGCGCTGGTGAAGTCAGGCAAGGCCTATGTGAAAATCTCGGGCGCCTATCGCTCCTCGAATCTGGCACCCGACTATCGGGACATGGCGCCTTATGCGCGCGCGTTGATCGCTGCGAACCCGGATCGTATCGTCTGGGGCACCGACTGGCCGCATCCGGATTCGGCGCAGGTCGCGGGCCGCAAGGCGACCGACCTCGCCCCGTTCCACCAAATCGACGACGGCCGCCTGTTCAACCAGCTTCCGCTGTGGGCGCCGGATGCAGAGATGCGCAAGACGATCCTCGTCGACAATCCGGCGCGGCTATACGGGTTCTGAGATCAGCGCGCGCGGCGCGAGAAGAACGAGATCAGCACCGGCAAGGTCACCAGGATCACGATCGGCGCCAGCATCATGCCGGTGACGACGACGACCGCGAGCGGCTTCTGCACCTGCGAGCCGATGCCTGCCGACAGAGCGGCCGGCAGCAGGCCCACGCCTGCGACCACGCAGGTCATCAGCACTGGCCGGAGCTGCAACTCGCCGGTGCGGATCACGGCGCTCACGCGGTCCATGCCTTCTTCGATCAGCTGGTTGAACTGCGAGATGATGATGATGCCGTCCATCACGGCGATGCCGAACAGCGCGATGAAGCCGATCGCGGCCGAGACGCTGAAGGCGGTGCCGGTGATCAGCAGCCCGAGCACACCGCCGAAGATCGCCATCGGGATCACACTCATGGCGAGCAGCGTGTCGGTCATCGAGCCGAAATTGAACCAGAGCAGGATGCCGATCAGCGCCAGCGAGATCGGCACCACGATCGACAAGCGCCGGATCGCATCCTGGAGGTTGCCATACTCGCCGACCCATTCCATGTGCGAGCCAGGCGGCAACTGCACCTGGTCGGCGATCTTCTGCTGCGCCTCGCGGATGGCGCTGCCGAGGTCGCGCTCACGCACCGAGAACTTGATCGGCAGATAGCGCTCCTGCTGCTCGCGATAGATATAGGCGGCACCTGAGACGAGGCTGATATTGGCAACCTCGCTCAGCGGAATCTGCGTGACGGAGCCGTTCGGTCCGGGCGCACCGATCCTGATATTCTGGATTGCCTCGGCGCTGCGGCGGTACTCCGGCGCGAGGCGAACGATGATCGGGAAGTGGCGGTCGCTGCCCGGCTCGTAGAGATCGCCCGCGGTGTCGCCGCCGATCGCGACCTTGATGGTGGCATTGATGTCGCCGGGCGCCAGGCCATAGCGCGCGGCCTTGGCGCGATCGATGTCGATCTGCACGGTCGGCTGCCCCAGCGAGGTGAAGACAGCAAGGTCGGTGACGCCCTGCACCGTCGACAGCACCTGCTTGATCTTGTTGGCGGTATCGGTCAGCGCCTGGAGATCGTTGCCGAACAGCTTGATCGAGTTCTCGCCCTTCACGCCGGAGACGGCTTCGGAGACGTTGTCCTGGAGATATTGCGAAAAGTTGAACTCGACACCGGGGAAGCGGTCGTCGAGCTGCTTGAGCAGCTGCGCGGTCAGCTCCTCCTTGTCGTGTGTGCCGGGCCATTCGCTCGCCGGCTTCAGCGGCGCGAAGAACTCGGCGTTGAAGAAACCGGCGGCGTCGGTGCCGTCATCGGGGCGACCGTGCTGCGACACCACGGATTCGACCTCGGGCCGGGCGCGGATCAGCTTGCGCATCTCGTTGACGTAGGTGTTGCCTTCCTGCAGCGAGATGGTCGGCGGCAGCGTGGCGCGGATCCAGAGGTTGCCCTCTTCCAGCTTGGGCAGGAATTCGAGGCCGAGCAGCCGGCCGAGCGCCACCGTCATCAGGACGAGGCCGACCGCGCCACCGAGCATGATACTGCGGTTGGCGACGGCCCAATTCAGCAACGGCATATAGATCCGGTGCAGGACCTGCATCACGCGGGTCTCGGTCTCCTCGACATGGGCCGGCAGGATGATCGCGGACAGCGCGGGCGTCACGGTGAAGGTCGCCAGCAGGCCTCCGGCGAGCGCATAGGCATAGGTGCGCGCCATCGGCCCGAAGATATTGCCCTCGACGCCTGACAACGTGAACAGCGGCAGGAAGGCCGCGATGATGATCGCGGCGGCAAAGAAGATCGAGCGCGAGACGTCGGCCGCGGCGCTGAGGATGGCGTGGCTCTTCATGCCGAACAGCGTCTCCGGCGACATCTGCTCGGATTCGGTCGGTGGCGTGGTCTGCGTCAGGCGGCGGAAGATCGCCTCCACCATGATGACGGTGGCATCCACGATCAGGCCGAAATCGATGGCGCCGACCGAGAGCAGGTTCGCCGATTCCCCGCGCAGCACCAGGATGATGACGGCGAAGAACAGCGCGAACGGGATCGTCGCGCCGACGATCAGCGCGCTGCGCAGGTCGCCGAGGAAGATCCATTGCAGCAGCACGATCAGCAGGATGCCAACCACCATGTTGTGCAGCACGGTGTGGGTGGTGAGGTCGATCAGGTCCTTGCGGTCGTAGATGCGCTCGATGCGGACGCCCGGCGGCAGGATTGTCGAGCCGTTGATCTGATTGACGAGCTGCTCGACGCGGTTGATGGTCGGCGTGCTCTGCTCGCCGCGACGCATCAAGACGATGCCCTGCACGATGTCGTCGGAATCGTCGAGCCCGGCGATGCCGAGGCGCGGCTTCTGGCCGACGGTGACGGTGGCGACGTCCTTCACCAGCACCGGATTGCCGTTGGTCTGGGCGACCATAGTGTTGGCGAGATCGTCGATCGACTTGATCAGGCCGACGCCGCGCACCACGGCGGATTGCTGGCCGATATTGACGGTGTTGCCGCCGACATTGACGTTGGAGTTGCTGACCGCCTGGAGCAACTGCGGCAATGTCAGGCCGTTGGCGACCAGCTTGTTGTTGTCGACCTCGAGCTCATAGGTCTTGCTCTTGCCACCCCAGCCGGTGACGTCGATCACGCCGGGCACGGCGCGGAAGCGGCGCTGCAGGATCCAGTCCTGGATCGTCTTGAGATCGAGCACGCTGTAGTTCGGCGGGCCGACCAGGCGATAGCGGAAGATTTCGCCGATCGGGCTCAGCGGCGAGATCTGCGGCTGCACATTGCCCGGCAGCGGCGCGAGCTGCGCGAGGCGGTTCAAGACCTGCTGCAGCGCTTCTTCATAGGTGTAGGCGAAGGAGAACTGCAGTTTGACGTCGGAGAGGCCGTAGAGCGAGATCGTGCGGATGGTCGTCAGGTTCTTCAGGCCCGCGACCTGGGTCTCGATCGGGATGGTGATGTAGCGCTCGATCTCTTCCGCCGACAGGCCGGGGCTCTGGGTGACGATGTCCACCATCGGCGGGGTCGGATCGGGATAGGCCTCGATGTTGAGCTGGTTGAACGCAATCAGGCCGCCGATGAGCACGGCGACGAACATGCCGACCATCAGGAAGCGCCGGTTGACGGCAAGGGCGACGAGACGGTCCATTCAGGTTTTTCGCAGTTTCGTGGGGCTCGTCGATCAGCTACCGGACGCCGCGCGGTCGATGAACAGACTGCCTTTGACGACGATCTGTTCGCCGGGCTTCAGGTTGCTGGTCACCTCGGCGAGGTTGCCATTGATGAGGCCGATCTTGATCTGGCGGAGCTCGACCGACTTGTCTTCACGCGCGACCCAGATGCGGACCTGGTCGCCTTCGTAGATCAGCGCCTGCTTCGGCACTGCAGGCGCCGCGCGATCGCCGGCCGAATAGATCGTGACGTTGGCGAACATTTCCGGCTTGAGCAGGCCATCCTTGTTGTCGATGGTGGCGCGGACCAGCAGGCGGCGGGTGCTGGGGTCGATGGCGGCGGCAACGTAGTTGATCTTGGCGTTCAAGGGGCGGCCCGGCAGCGCCATCACGTTGACGGAGATGTCCTGCCCGACGCTGACCTGAGCGGCATCGCTCTCACGCACGAAGGCGGTGAGCCAGACCGTGGAGAGATCGCCGATCACGAAGACCGGGTCGCTGGCCCCTGCGCTCACATACTGACCAGGCCCGACCTTGCGCTGCACGACCGTGCCCGAAAGCGGCGCGTAGATCGTGATTTCGGGGTTGATGGTGCCCTTGTTCTGGAACGTCTTGATCGTTTCGTCGGTGAAACCGAGAATGCGCAGCTTGTTGTTTGCGGCCTCCAGTGCCGTCACCGCGGAGCGCATGTCGTTCTGCGCCTGGACCTGGGTCGCTTCCGCCTGCTGATAATCCTTGAGCGGAATGGCGCGGCCTTCGTAGAGATCCTTGGCGCGCCGGTACTGGATGTCGGCAAGCTCGAGCGCAGACTTGGCCTTGTTCTGCGACGTCATCGCCGCGATGAAATCGTTCTGGGCCTGCACGGTGTCGGCGGCCTCGATAGTGAACAGCGGTTGCCCCTGGGTCACGCTCTCGCCCGGCTTGGCGAGCAGCTTGGTCACCCGGCCTGCATAGGGCGAGAAAACCGGCGTCGAGCGGTCTTCATCGACCGCGACCTTGCCCTCGGTGATGTACTCGGCACGGAAGGTTTTGGCGTTGACGGGCTCGATCGTCAGCGTCGCCCATTCGGACGGTGTCGGCGTGAAATTCTGCGCGTTCTTGCGCGACTGGCTGGAGACTTCGGAGGGCTTCTTCTCCTTGGCGCCGGCAAACAGGAAACCGTAGGCGCCGGCCCCCGCAAGCGCCAGTAAAACTACGGATGTGACCACCCGCTGTTTTGTAAGCACCTGCAATCGCTTGGTATTTTCAGCTACCATGGGGCCCGGTCATGTCTGCGACGATCTCGGCAGACGGCTGCCTCATCGGTCGCGCTAATAGTGCCGATTTGGGATTTCAAACAACCTAAAAAAGGCTGGCCGTCCTTCGGTTTGCGTTAAAAATTTGCGACACGTCAGCTTCACGTCAGCTTCATTGTCGCCATTGCGGCGCATGGCTGCCGAGTGGCATCGCCGGACGGCTCCATTGCGCCGGCGTCCTCGACAGCACGGCCGAATGGCGCACCGCCTGCAACGTGCCGAAGCCAGATGACACTGTTTCCATGAACGCTGCATGTACGGCCTCGCCCGCAAGATCCGGGGTATCGAGACCGCTTTCGAGCCGGCCCAGATTCCACAGCCAGCGACCGGTCTGCGCCAGCGACACACGCACATGCCAGCTGCCGCCTTCGCCGGCCTGTCGCGCCTTGGCCATCATGGCGCCGAACGCCATCAGATAGCCGGTGGCGTGGTCGAGCATCTGCGCCGGCAATTCCTTCGGACCCTCGATGCCGGCGGCCTTGCCTTCCGCATGGTTGAAGCCTGTCGCGGTCTGCACCAGCGAATCGAAGCCGCGTCGCTCGGCCCAGGGGCCGGCATGGCCATAGGCCGACAACGTGACGTAAACGATGCCGGGATTGATGCTAGCCGCCTCTTCCGGCGAGAAGCCGAGGGCGGCGAGTGCGCGCGGGCGATAGCCTTGCGAGAATATGTCGGCATCTTTCAGCAATGCGCGCATCTGCGCCCTGCCTGCCTCGCTCTTCAGCTCGATGAAGGTGGTGAGCTTGCCGCGGCCGGTGTCGATGGTGAGCCAGGGAATGGCCGGCAGGTCGGGCCCCGAGACAAGCAGCACATCCGCCCCATGTGCCGCGAGCGTGCGGCCGGCGACGGGCCCCGCGATGACGCGGGAGAGATCGAGCACGCGCAGGCCTGCGAGCGGGCGATCTCCTTTGGGCCATGGCCTTGGCGCGGCATCGCCGATCTTCTCGATCGAGACCAGCGGCAACTCGGCGAGCGCGCGGGCCTGTGGCAGCGCCGACCACTCGTCGTAGGAGCGCATCAGCGCAACGACGCCGCCGGCGGCATAGGCCGCGGTTTCAAATTCCTCGCCCTTCCATCGCATCAGCGCGGCCTGCACGGCTCCGCGCTCGGGCACGCAGCCGAGCACCTTGCAGACGGCGTCGCGGTGATGCGGGAAATTCGTGTGGCAGCGGACGAAGCTGTTGTCGCCGGTCTTGTAGACGCCGGCGATGGCGTCCCAGGCCGGCGGCGGAGGCTTGTCGTCGAGGCGCAGATAACGCTCGGAGCGGCATTCGACGACGGCGTGGCGCATGTCGACCATCACATCCTGCGCTTCGCCGCTGCGAAGTCGCCAGATCTCGGCGGCGGCAAGGCCTGCCGCGGCGATGGTCGTTTGCCCGGCGACGGCGACGCGGAACGAGGACGGAATCTGCGGCTCATCGCCGGTCAGATGCACGCGCGCGAGTGCGGCTTGATCGCCGCCGGCGGAGGTCCAGATGTCGCTGAGAATGTCGGTGGGGCTTTGCATGGCCTCTGTTCTCCCTTTAGCTTTGTGACCACCCCATTAGCACGGAAAGGATTGCAATGGCCGCCATCGATCCCCTCACCGCAGGCGCCGTGTTCGTCGCAACGGCGGCCACTGACGCGGTCTATGTGATGTTTACGTCGGCCGTCGTCGCGCGCAAGCGCGTGCCGGCCGCGAGCTGGAGCGCGATCTGGTATCTGCTCTCCTCCTATGCCGTGATCAGCTACACTGAAAACGCCGTCTATGTGGCGTTCGCCGCGATCGGCTCCTGGGTCGGCGCCTATGCATCGCTGACCTTCCTGCACCGCCCGCCCGGCGGCCCGCCGGTCGGGGCGGCGCCGGAGTGAGGGGGCCGCTCTTCCGGTTCGCACGGTGTCATCATCCGCGAAGGCGGATGATCCAGTATTCCAGAGGCGGTTGCGATTGAACCGAGAGGCCGCAGCGTAGCGGATACCCCGCTTTCGCGGGGTATGACACCGAGAACGAATTCGACATCCTCGTTCAAACAACTAAGCTCATTACGACCAACAAAAGGACAACCAACCAATGGATCTCGGTCTCAAGGGAAAAAACGCCATCGTGCTCGGCGGCACGCGTGGCATCGGGCGGGCGATTGCGGCGACGCTGGCCGGTGAAGGTGCCAATGTCGCGGTCTGCGCGCGAAATGCGGAGCAGGTGGCGGCGACCGTTGCTGAATTAAAGGCGAGCGGCATCAACGCCACCGGCGGCACAGTCGACGTCACCGATGGCGCGGCGCTGAAGGCCTGGGTCGAGGGTTCTGCAAAAGAGCTCGGCGGCATCGACCTGCTGTTCGCCAATGCCGGCGCCATGGCGCAAGGCCACGATCCCGCATCGTGGGAGCAGAATTTCCGGCTCGACGTGCTCGGCGCCGTGCATGCATTCGACGCGGCGCGGCCATTCCTGGAGGCCAGCGGCGAGAGAAGCGGCGATGCCGCCTTCGTCATCATCTCCTCGATCTCGGCGGCGCAGGCTGATCTCGCCAGCTCCTATGGCCCGATCAAGGCAGCGCTGATCCACATGGCCAAGGGACTGGCGCGGCAATATGCCAAGAAGAAGATCCGCGTGAATGTGGTGTCGCCCGGCACCGTCTATTTCAAGGGTGGCGTCTGGGAGATGATCGAGAAGAACATGCCGGAGCGCTACAACGACGCGATGAAGCGCAATCCGACCGGGCGCATGGCGACGCCGCAGGAGATCGCGAACGCTGCGGTGTTTTTGGCAAGCCCGGCGTCGGGGTTCACGACCGGCTCCAATCTCATCGTGGACGGCGCGATCTCGAACCGGGTGAATTTTTAGGGAAGCGCGGCATCAAAGAACTCGTAGGGTGGGCAAAGCGAAGCGTGCCCACCACCTCCCACGACAACGAAGAATGGTGGGCATGGCGCTTACGCGCCTTTGCCCACCCTACGGCGGCTGAGCGTGAGGCAGCACCGCGCCCCACCTCAATGGAAATCCCTTGACGGCGGCAGGATACGGACGTTGCGGGGGTGGCGGATTTTCTGCGCCGGCATATCGGCGTGGTCGCGGCGGTCGTCGTTGAGCGGCTCGACCACAGTGGCGCCTGATGGCACCGGGTGCTTGCGGCTCAGGGCATCGTTGGCGAGGCCGACCAGATCGTGCGAGCGGTCGATCATGCGCTGCGCGATCAGATGCGTCACCTTCTCGGGGCTGCTCTGGATGTAGCCCTGGACTTCGATGAGGCGCGCACCCATCACCTCCTTGCGGTACTGCTCCATCACCTTGGGCCACACCACGACATTGGCGATGCCGGTTTCGTCCTCCAGCGTCATGAAGACGACACCGCTGGCGCTGCCCGGCCGCTGCCGCACCAGCACCACGCCGGCGCAGCGGACGCGTCGCCGCTCGTTCTCGTGGCTGATCTCCTTGCAGGCGACGATGCGCTCGCGCGAAAACATCTCGCGCAGGAATTCCATCGGATGGCCCTTCAACGACAGCCGGATGGTCTGGTAGTCGGCGACGACCTGTTCGGGACGCGGCATCAGGGGAAGCGGTTTTGCGTGTTCGTCCGGCTGCTCGCGCGCGGTCGCCGCCTCGAACAGCGGCAACGCCACGTCGTCGGGCAGCCGCCGCACTTGCCACAGCGCCTCACGGCGATCGAGCCCGAGCGAGCGGAACGCATCGGCATCCGCCAGCAGGATCAGCGCGCGCTTGGGCAGACCGGTGTCGCGGGCGAAGTCTTCGAGCGAGGTGAAGGGACGGCGGTTGCGGGCGGCGATGATGCGGTCGGCCCAATCTTGTGCCCCATCAACACTGTCATTCCGGGGCGCGCCTCTTGGCGCGAGCCCGGAATCCATACTCCCGATCGTGGTTATGGATTCCGGGCTCACGCTTCGCGTGCCCCGGAATGACGACTGAATGTGTTTTAGGCGCTCCTCATCCTCATCGAGCCAGTGGAAGCCGTCAATCTGGCGAAAGCCGAGACGCACGGCACAATATCTGCCGTCCGTATTCTCCAGCGTGTTCTGCGCAAAACTATAGGACACGTCGATCTCGCGGACCTCGACGCCGTTCTTGCGGGCATCGCCGACGATCTGCGCCGGCGCATAAAATCCCATCGGCTGCGAATTCAAGAGGCCACAGCAGAACGCGTCGGGATGATGATATTTCAGCCATGAAGAGATGTAGACCAACTGCGCAAAGCTCGCGGCATGGCTCTCAGGAAAACCGTAGGAGCCAAAACCCTTGATCTGGTCAAAGCAGCTTCGGGCGAAATTGGCATCATAGCCGCGCGCGACCATGTTGCCGATCAGCTTCTGCTCGTATTGACCGATGGTGCCGACATTGCGGAAGGTCGCCATCGAGCGGCGCAGGCCATTGGCTTCCTCGGAGGTGAACCTCGCCGCCTCGATCGCGATGCGCATCGCCTGCTCCTGGAACAGCGGCACGCCCATCGTTTTGTGCAGCACCTTGTAGAGCTCGTCCTTGTCGCCGTGATCTGGCGACGGCGACGGATAGCTCACCTTTTCCAGGCCATTCCGCCGCCGCAAGTAAGGATGCACCATGTCGCCCTGGATCGGCCCCGGGCGCACGATTGCGACCTCGATGACGAGGTCGTAGAAGGTCCGCGGCTTCAGCCGCGGCAGCATGTTCATCTGGGCGCGGCTCTCGACCTGGAACACGCCGAGCGACTCGCCGGCACACAGCATGTCGTAAACCTTGGGATCATCCTGCGGGACGCTCGCCAGCACAAAACGCTCGCCTTTGTGCTGATCGATCAGATCAAAACACTTCCTGATGCAGGTCAGCATGCCCAGCGCAAGCACGTCGACCTTCATCATGTTGAGCGCGTCGACGTCGTCCTTGTCCCATTCGATGAAGGTGCGATCGTCCATCGCCGCATTGCCGATCGGCACATAGGTGTCGAGCCGGTCCTGCGTCAGCACATAGCCGCCGACATGCTGGGACAGATGGCGCGGGAATTCGATCAGCTCGGTGGCAAGCTCGACCGCGAGATTGATCATGGGATTGCTGGGATCGAGCCCGGCCTGCCTCACCTGCATGTCGTTGAGGCCCTTGCCCCAGCTGCCCCAGACAGTGTCGGCAAGCGCCGCGGTGACGTCTTCGGTCAGGCCCAGCGCCTTGCCGACATCGCGGATGGCGCTGCGCGGACGGTAATGGATGATGGTGGCAATGATCGCGGCGCGGTGACGGCCGTAGCGGCGATAGACATATTGCATCACCTCCTCGCGCCGCGAATGCTCGAAATCGACGTCGATGTCGGGCGGCTCCAGTCGCTCCTTGGAGATGAAACGCTCGAACAAGAGATCGACCTTAGTCGGATCGACCGAGGTGATGCCGAGCACGTAGCAGACGGCCGAATTCGCCGCCGATCCCCGCCCCTGGCACAGAATGTTCTGGCTGCGCGCGTAATGGACGATGTCGTGCACGGTGAGGAAGTAATGCGCGTATTTCAGCTCTGATATCAGTGCGAGCTCCTTGTTGAGCGTCGCACGCAGCTTGTCGTCGATCTTGCCGCCGAAATATTTATCGACGCCCGCCCAGGTCAGATCCTCCAGATGCCCCTGCGCGGTCTTGCCCGGCGGCACCGGCTCATCAGGGTATTGATATCTGAGCTGGTCGAGCGAGAACTCGATCCTGTCCGCAAAACGCATGGTCTCCGCGATCGCATCAAGAAAGTCGCGGAACAGCCGGGACATCTCGCGGGGCGTCTTCAGAAAGCGCTCGGCATTGGCTTCCAGCTTGCGTCCGACCGCCTCGATCGTGGTCTTTTCCCTGATACAGGTGAGCACGTCCTGGAGGGGACGCCGGCCGGGATCGTGATAGAGCACCTCGTTGGTCGCGAGCAGCGGCACTTTTGCTTTGGCGGCGAGATCATCGAGCCGGGCCAAGCGACGGCGATCGTCACCACGATAGATCAGGCTCGCCGCCAGCCACACGCCTTCGGCGGAGCTCGCTTTGAGTTTTGAAAGTACGTTCAGCGCTTTCACATCGTCAAAACGATGCGGCAATGCCAGGATCAGGAGCTGGCCTTCCGCAAACTCCAGGAGATCGGCGAAGCTGAGATGGCACTCGCCTTTCTCGATCCGAGTGATGTCGTCGCCGCGCTTGCCGCGGGTCAAGAGCTGGCACAGCCGGCCATAGGCGGCGCGATCGCGCGGATAGACGAAAATATCGGGCGTGCCGTCGATGAAGACGATGCGCGCACCGATCAACAATTTGGGCTTGTGCAGCACCTTGTCATTGTCGAGCTCGTTCCAGGCCCGCACCACGCCGGCCAGCGTGTTGTGATCGGCAATCCCGATCACGGGAATGCCGAGCTTGCTGGCCTGATGCACATAGGCGCGCGGATCCGACCCGCCGCGCAGGAAAGAGAAATTGGTGGTGATGCCGATCTCGGCATAGGCGGGAATGTTCATGCGAAGAGACCGTGCACATACCAGCGAGGCGGAGCCGGCTCGCCGGCGGCGTCGAACACCTCCCCTTCATAAAGACCGTCGCGAAAAATCCAGAAGCGCAGGCCCTCGGCGTCCTCGATGCGGAAATAATCCCGCGTCAGCTGCTTGCCGTCCTGCCGCCACCATTCCATCGCGATGCGTTCGGGTCCCTCCACCCGCACCACCGCATGTTTCGCGCGCCGCCAGGTGAATTGATGCGGCGGACCGTCAGGCACGGTCGCGAACGGCACGGTGACCGGCTCCGGCTGGTCGAACAGCCTGAGGGGGCGCAGCGGTGGCTCGCTTTCCGCGCGCGCGGGCCACTCGGCCTGCATGGCAGCCGTGAGATGATGTTGCGCCGGCGCGGCCAGCACCGCCTGCTCGGGGATATGGGTATCCTGCGGCAGATGCACGACGACGCGCTTTCCACCGATGCGCGCGGCGATACGGTCGATCAGCGCGGCGAGCTCGTCATTGTCGTGGATATGGGCATCGAGATCGCGCTGCTCCTGCACCACGATCTCGGTGCGGCTCGCCGACAGCCGCACCATGTCGAAGCCAAAGCCGGGATCGAGCGGGTCGGCCAGCGCATCGAGGCGCTCGCGGAACAGCCGGTCGATGACCGCGCTTCGTGTCACGGGCCGTCCGGTCTCGACCATGATCGCGCGCACCACGCCATCAGTACGGAAGAACGCAGCTTCCAGCCGCCGCGCGCCCTTGCCCTGCTTTTCCATGGAGGCGATCAACGTGTCGGCCAGCCGCGACAGCGTCATCGCGATCATGGTGTCGGTGGCGATCGGCTCGGCAAAGCGTTTCTCTACGATGTAATCAGGTAGCGGCTTGCGCGGGTTGATTGGCGCATCGCCCTGCCCCAGCGCATGCGCGAGCAGCGTGGAGAACCGTGCGCCGAACCGCGCCGTGATTTCGGAGGCGCTGCGCGAGGCGACATCGCCGATGGTTTTCAGGCCGGCGCGGCGCAGACCAGTGGTGATCGCTTCGTCCGCACCGAGCGCGGACACTGGAAACCGGTCGATCGCAGCCGCCTCCCCGCCATCGGCAACGATGCTGCCCGTGGCCTGCCGCGTCAGCGTGCGCGCACAGACCGAGGTACTGGCAATGGCCGCGCTGACGGCAAAGCCCTGCTTCGCCAGCGCGCGAACCAGCGTCTTTAACAAGGCAGCCTCTCCGCCGAACAGATGCGCGCAGCCGGTGATATCGAGGAACAGCCCATGCGGCGCATCGAGCGCCACAAGCGGCGTGAAGCGGTCGCACCAATCGGCGATGTCGCTGAGCGTTTTCGCATCGGCCACGACATCGGCGTCGAACACTTTTAGGTCCGGGCACATCGCCCGCGCATTGGCCAAGGGCTGGCCGATATGCAGACCCAAACGTTCGGCGGCCTCATCCAGCGCGTGGATCACCAGCGCGTTGTTCTCTTTGATAATGACGATGCTGGGGTCATTGGTCTTACCCAGCCCGGCGCTGCTGAAGAACCGCTGGATCCGGTCGATGGGCAGGCGCGGCAGCCACAGGCTGAGGATACGCCGACGGTTCACTGAACTGGCACTCATCACATTTCCATTCCATGATCCACCGGCCGCACGGGCCATGACGATTGCGCAGCAGCTCGACATCGAAGCGCGGCGCGCCCCAGGCACTCCATGCTGCGCCCGGCGGCGAATGCGCTGCACGCAGCATCCAGCGCGTCTCCGCGGTCGAAGGCAGCGGCTGCGCGGCCATCCGCAGCAACAGGCCAGTGACGCCTGAGCCTTGCGCGGCCAGCGTCAGCTTGCGGCTCGCCACGAGGTCGAACTGCCTGGTCTCGCCCCAGAGCTCGAGCACGACGGCGCCAAGCGCATCGCAGGCGAGCGCATCGGCCGAGGTGCGCAGTGCGCTCTCGACGTCAGCCGCGCGCACCGTCACCACATGGCGCGGATCGAGGCCGAGTTCGGCGAGCCCGCTCATCGACAGCGCGCCGGTCTCAACTTCCGAAAAATCCTGCCGCACCCACAATAGCGGCCGCTGCGCCGTGACGCGGCCTGCAAGCCCGGTGACAAAGCCCGTCGCGGCTGCACCCTGGCGCCCTTCGCAAAACACCTCGTGGATCGCCGCGCGCGCAAGCCCGCCTTTCAAGGCGCGATCGACCTCAACGTGACCGAGCGCGACGCGGTCGTGATGATGCACGACCGCCGCTGTCTCAATCCGTTCGATCTGGCTGCGCAAGGTCGCAAGCGCGCTCATGCGTGCGCCGCTCATGCTCGCCGCTCCTCAAAGATTGATGCCGTGGCTTTCAAAAGAAGAACCAACGGCTGGCTCATTTGTTCATGATATGTTCTAATATAAAGCTAACGGCGCCCGAAGAGTCAATCGAATTGCGCCCAATCGGATTCATGAGCTGAATCAAAGGGATTTTGGGATGGATGTACAACGCAAGCTGGAGATCCTGGCGGACGCCGCCAAATACGACGCCTCCTGTGCCTCCAGTGGCACCGAGAAGCGGGATTCCAGCGACGGCAAGGGCATGGGCTCGACCGCGCCGGGCATGGGCATCTGCCATTCCTACGCGCCGGATGGACGCTGCATCTCGCTGCTCAAGGTACTGCTGACCAACGCCTGCAATTACGATTGCCTCTATTGCGTCAACCGCGCCTCCTCCAACGTGCCGCGCGCCCGCTTCACCATCGACGAATTGGTCAAGCTCACGCTCGACTTCTACCGGCGCAATTACATCGAGGGCCTGTTCCTCTCCTCCGGCATCATCCGCAGTCCTGATTACACGATGGAGCAGGTGGTCAGCGTCGCGCGAAAGCTGCGCGAGGAGCATCATTTCCGCGGCTATATCCATCTCAAGACCATTCCCGAGGCCGATGACGCGCTGATCGCGGAAGCCGGCAAATATGCCGACCGCCTCTCCATCAACATCGAAATGCCCGAGGCGGCGAGCCTGCAGCAATTCGCGCCGGAAAAGGACGTGCGCGCGATCCGCCGCACCATGGGCCGGCTGCGGCTGAAGCTCGACGAGGCCGAGGACAACCGCTCGGCGAAGACCAAGGCGAGGCCACAGCGCTTTGCGCCAGCCGGACAAAGCACGCAGATGATCGTCGGCGCAGACTCGGCCTCCGATCACACCATTCTCCACACCAGCGCCAATCTTTACGGCTCCTACCGGCTGCGGCGCGTCTATTACTCCGCCTTCAGCCCGATCCCGGATGCCAGCCGCGCTTTGCCTCTGGTCCAGCCGCCCCTGTTGCGCGAGCACCGGCTCTACCAGGCCGACTGGCTGATGCGCTTCTACGGCTTCGATGTTGCGGAGATCGTCGACGCCAGCGCGATGCTGTCGCTCGACATGGATCCGAAACTCGCCTGGGCGCTGCGTCACCGCGATCGCTTTCCGCTCGACGTCAACCGCGCCAGCCGCGAGGAGCTGCTGCGCGTGCCGGGCTTCGGCACCAAGGCGGTCGAGCGCATCATCGCAACGCGGCGCAGCACCACAATCCGCCTGTCCGATCTGGCGCGGCTGCACGTGCCCCGCCACAAGGCGCTGCCCTTCATCATCCTCAGCGATCACCGCCCTTCGCCGCATCGTCTCGATGCTGCCGGGCTGATCGAACGCTTCAAGCCGAAAGCAACGCAATTGGGGTTTGGCTTCTGATGCAGTACATCATCCTCGACAGCGACACCGATTTCGACGGCTGGCGCAAAGCCGCGCGTAGTCTCGTGCTTCATCATGTGCAGCCCACCGATGTCACCTGGGCCGTGCAAGGTGGTGACGCCGATTTGTTCGCGCCGCCAGCTCCGTCTCCGATCCTCGAGGTCAACGACGGCACCTTCAGCGTATCGGGAAAATTTGTCGACCTCTCGAAATCAGCAATCCTGCATCGCGATCCCGAGCGATTTGCGATCCTCTATCGCCTGCTCTGGCGGCTGAAGGACCATCACGATCTGATCGAGGTCGCAACCGATCCTGATATCGCGCTGGTCACAGCAATGGCACGCGCGGTCCATCGCGACGAGCACAAGATGCACGCCTTTGTGCGCTTTCGCGAGATCGGCCGGGAGCGCGCCGCGCATTACGTCGCCTGGTTCGAGCCGGAGCATCACATCGTCGAGCTCGCCGCACCATTCTTCGCAAAACGCTTTGCCGACATGCCCTGGTCGATCCTCACCCCGGATCTCTGCGCGCATTGGGACGGCCACGCGCTCTCGTTCACGCCCGGCGTGAGCAAGAGTGAAGCACCAGGCGAAGACCGGCTGGAGGAAACCTGGCGGAGTTACTACGCCAGCATCTTCAATCCGGCGCGGCTCAAGGTGAAAGCAATGCAGACCGAGATGCCGAAGAAATACTGGAGGAACCTGCCCGAGGCTTCGATCATTAAGCCCTTGATCGAGGACGCCGAGCGCATGACCGGCGCCATGATCGCCAACGCCGCAACCGACCCGCACAAGCCTCAGAAGCGGCCGGAGGCTCCGATGACGCGCAAGACTGCTGCCAACGATCTCGAAGCGCTTCGCGAGGAAGCCGCACATTGTCGCGCCTGCCCGCTCTACAAGGACGCGACCCAGACCGTGTTCGGCGAGGGACCTGACAACGCCACTATCATGCTGGTCGGCGAGCAGCCCGGCGACAAGGAAGACCTTGCCGGCCATCCCTTCGTCGGCCCCGCCGGCCAGATGCTCGACCGCGCGCTTGCGGAAGCCGGCGTCGATCGCAGGAAGGTTTACGTCACCAACGCGGTGAAGCACTTCAAATTCGTGCCACGCGGAAAAATCCGCCTGCACCAGAAGCCGGCAACGCCGGAGATCAAGGCCTGCCGGCAATGGTATGAGCGGGAAGTTTCGGCAATCCAGCCCGAGCTCATCGTGGCGATGGGCGCGACCGCCGCGCAAAGCGTGTTCGGCAAGATCACGCCCATCGGCAAGACCCGTGGTCGGCTCATGGACCTTCCCGACGGACGCAAGGCTCTGGTGACGGTGCATCCATCCTATCTGCTGCGACTTCCCGATCCCGAAGCGAAGGTACTGGAATATCAGCGCTTTGTCGAAGACCTGAAGATCGCCGCTGCGTTGCAGAAGAAGGCCCCGCGCGCCGCCTGACGCGGCTCCGATGCACAGCGACAAGCCGTGGAGAACTCACGTCATTTCGGCGGCCTGCCCGCCATTTCAACCGCCTGTCACATGCCGCGCGCAAAATCGGGGCCTTGGGACAGGAGAATTTCCAATGAGTGACGTTGCTTTGCCGGGCTCGATCGAGCCTGCTTTGAGTAAGGGGCCAGACCTCAATCGCGGATTCCATCCGCTCACCGGCGTGATCTACATGGGGATCATCGCCGCCGCACTGCTCTTCGTCGCCTACAGCATCTGGATCGACGTCGATGCGGCCGGCGCGCAGGTCAAGACCCTCGCTCCCTTCCTCCTGCTCTTCGTCGCGCTCCTGATCGCGCTCGGCTTCGAGTTCGTGAACGGCTTCCACGACACCGCCAACGCGGTCGCGACCGTGATCTATACCCGCTCGCTGCCCGCCCACGTCGCCGTGGTGTGGTCCGGCATGTTCAACCTGTTCGGCGTGCTTCTGTCCTCGGGCGCGGTTGCGTTCGGCATCGTCTCGCTGCTGCCGGTCGAGCTGATCCTTCAGGTCGGTTCCAGCGCCGGCTTCGCGATGGTGTTCGCCCTGTTGATCTCCGCCATCATCTGGAACGTCGGCACCTGGTATTTCGGCCTGCCGGCCTCGAGCTCGCACACGCTGATCGGCTCGATCATGGGCGTCGGCATCATGAACGCAGTCCTGCACGGCCGCAGCGGCACCTCGGGCGTCGACTGGTCCCAGGCCACCAATATCGGCAAGGCGCTGCTGCTGTCGCCGCTGTTCGGCTTCGCCCTCGCCGCCGGTCTGCTGCTGATCCTGCGCACCGTGCTGCTGCGCGCAACGCCAGCTTTGTTCGGCGAGCCGAAGGGCGACCAGCCGCCGCCGTGGTGGATCCGCGGCATCCTGATCCTCACCTGCACCCTGGTGAGCTTCTTCCACGGCTCCAATGACGGTCAGAAGGGCATGGGCCTGATCATGCTGATCCTGATCGGAACCGTGCCGACCGCCTACGCGCTCAACCGCGCGCTGCCGGAAAGCCAGATCGCCGCGTTCATCCAGAACTCGGAAGCCGCCAGCAAGATCATCGAGGGCAAGGCCGCCGGCTACAACGTGATCGGCAATCCGCGCCCGGCCGTGACCAACTATGTCGCGCAGCGCGAGGTCAACGGCGGCACGTTCCCGTCGCTCGCCGTGCTGGTGCGCGACATCGCCAAGCAGGTGAGCACCTACGGCTCGCTCTCCAAGGTGCCGGCCGATCTCGTCGGCAACACCCGCAACGACATGTACCTCGTCTCGGAAGCACTGCGCTTCCTGATGAAGGACAAGGAAGCCGAGCTCAGCGCCGCTGACGTCGCCGTGCTGAACGCCTACAAAGGCTCGCTCGACAGCGCCACGAAGTTCATCCCCGGCTGGGTGAAGATCGCGGTCGCCATCGCGCTTGGCCTCGGCACCATGGTCGGCTGGAAGCGCATCGTCGTCACCGTCGGCGAGAAGATCGGCAAGACGCACCTGACCTATGCGCAGGGCGCCTGCGCCGAGATCACCGCGGCCGCCACCATCGCCGCCGCCGACGTCTACGGCCTGCCGGTCTCGACCACCCACGTGCTGTCATCAGGCATCGCCGGCACCATGGCCGCCAACGGCTCGGGCCTGCAATGGGCGACGATCCGCAACATCGCCATGGCCTGGGTGCTGACCCTGCCGGCCGCGATGATCATCTCGGGCGTGCTCTACTATCTGTTCTCGCACCTCTTCTAAGCCGCGAGACGGCCCACGAACAAGAAGGGCCCGTGCGATGCACGGGCCCTTTGCATTTGCATCATCGATCAGCGCGTCATGACGCTGCGAGCTGCTCCTCGACCAGCTTGACCCAGTAGGACGTGCCGAACACGATCGCCTCGTCGTTGAAATTGTAGGCGGGGTGGTGCAGGCCTGCGCTGTCGCCATTGCCGCAGAAGATGAAGGCACCGGGGCGCGCTTCCAGCATGTAGGCAAAGTCCTCGCCGCCCATCATCGGCGACATCTCCAGCACATTGGCATCGCCCGCGACCTGCTTGGCGATGCGCGCCGCCACCTCGGTCTCCGCGGCGTGGTTGTTCACGACGGGATAACCGCGCTTGTAGTGCAGATCGATTTTTGCGCCGGTGATCTGGGCAACGCCTGCCACGACCTCACGCACGCGCTTCTCGACCAGCTTGCGCACGTCAGCCGTCAGTGTGCGGATCGTGCCCCTGAGCGTCGCGGTTTGCGGAATGACGTTGCGGGCATTGCCGGCGTGGAATTCGCAGATCGAGATCACCGCCGATTCCAGGGGATCGACGCTGCGCGAGACGATCGACTGCAAGGCCGTGATCAGCTGCGCACCCACGAGGACGGAATCCACGCATTTGTGCGGACGCGCGGCATGGCCGCCGAGGCCCTCGATCACGAAATCGACCTCGTCGGTCGACGCCATGATCGGGCCGGACCGGATCGCGAACGAACCGATCGGAATGCCGGGACCATTGTGCATGCCGTAAACCTGCTCGATGCCGAAGCGCTCCATCATGCCGTCCTTGACCATCGCCGCGCCACCGGCGCCGCCCTCCTCGGCCGGCTGAAAGATCACGACGGCGTCGCCGGCGAAATTGCGGGTCTCGGCGAGGTAGCGCGCGGCACCCAGCAGCATCGCGGTGTGGCCGTCGTGGCCGCAGGCGTGCATCTTGCCCGGGGTCTTCGAGGCGTAAGGCAGGTTGGTCTGCTCGTCGACAGGCAGCGCGTCCATGTCGGCGCGCATGCCGATCGCCTTGAGCCCCTCGCCGGCCGGCTTCTTGCCCTTGATCACGCCGACCACGCCGGTCTGGCCAATGCCGGTCACGACCTCGTCGCAGCCAAATTCGCGCAGGCGATCCGCAACGAATGCTGCGGTGCGGTGGACGTCATACAACAGCTCGGGGTGCTGGTGGATGTCCCGCCGCCAGGTCTGGATATCGGGTTGGAGGTCGGCGACGCGGTTGACGATGGGCATGAAGGGTCTCGAGCTCCGTTGAAAGTACAAGCCCGTCTACCACGCAAGCACCAGTCCACCCAACTCCCAGGGATCGGACCTAGCTCTGCCCGCCCGGCATGGCCGGACTTGTCCCGGCCCTGTCCGTCTGCCTATTAGGACGGAACGTGTTTGGGACCTATCCGGGTGGAAAGCAGAATGCCAAGGCGGCTCGAAGGTGAGTTTGACTATATTATTGTGGGTGCCGGTACCGCCGGCTGCATCCTTGCCAACCGGCTGTCGGCCGTATCAGAAAACCGCGTCCTGATTCTCGAGGCAGGCGGTGACGACAATTGGATCTGGTTCCACATCCCGGTCGGCTACCTCTTTGCCATCGGCAATCCGCGCTCGGACTGGATGTTCAAGACCGAGGCCGACCCTGGCCTGAACGGCCGCTCGCTCGCCTACCCCCGCGGCAAGGTGATCGGGGGGTCTTCGGCGATCAATGCCATGATCTCGATGCGCGGCCAGGCCGCCGATTACGATCACTGGCGCCAGCTCGGCATGACCGGCTGGGGCTATGATGACGTGCTGCCGCTGTTCAAGCGCCTGGAAGACCACTTTCTCGGCGCCAGCGAGCACCATGGCACCGGCGGCGGCTGGCGCATCGAGGCGCCGCGGCTGTCGTGGGCGGTGCTCGACGCCGTCGGAGACGCCGCCGAGGAGATGGGCATCAAGCGCATCCCTGATTTCAACACCGGCGACAACGAGGGCACCAGCTATTTCCACGTCAACCAGAAGCGCGGCCGGCGCTGGTCATCGGCGCGCGGCTTCCTCAAGCCGGCGCTGAACCGCCCCAATCTGCGGCTCGAGAAGCATGTGCTGGTCGACCGCCTGATCATCGAGCAGGGCCGTGCCGTCGGCGTGCGATTCATCCAGAACGGCGAGATCATCGAGGCGCGTGCCAAACGCGAGGTGATCCTCTCCGCGGGCTCGATCGGTTCGGTGCAGGTGCTGCATCGCTCCGGCATCGGGCCGGCCGACTGGCTGTCTCCGCTCGGCATCGACATCGTGATGGACAAGCCCGGCGTGGGGCGCAACCTGCAGGACCATCTCCAGCAGCGCGCGATCTACAAGGTCGAGGGTGTGCGGACGCTGAACGAGACTTACTACAATTTGTTCCGCCGCGGCCTGATGGGTCTCGACTATGCCTTCCGCCGCCGTGGTCCGCTGACCATGGCACCGTCGCAGCTCGGTATCTTCACGCGGTCCGACGCAACGCGCGCGCGGGCGAACATCCAGTTCCATGTGCAACCGCTGTCGCTCGACAAGTTCGGCGATCCCCTGCACCGCTTCCCCGCCATCACCGTCAGCGCCTGCAATCTCCAGCCGACCTCGCGCGGCACCGTGCGGCTGCGCTCCGCCACGCCGGACGACAAGCCGATCATCGCGCCGAACTACCTGTCAACCGACGACGACCGCCAGGTCGGCGCCGACGCGATCCGCACCACGCGCCGCCTGATGCAGCAGAAGGCGCTCGCGAAGTATCGACCCACAGAATATCTGCCCGGCCCCACGGTCGGTGATGACGATGCCTCGCTGGCAAAGGCCGCCGGCGACATCGGCACCACCATCTTCCATCCCGTCGGCACGGCGAAGATGGGAACGGCGAACGACCCCATGGCCGTGGTCGACGAGCGCCTGCGTTTCTATGGCCTCAGCGGTCTTCGCGTCGTCGACGCCTCGATCATGCCGACCATCACCTCTGGCAATACCAACACGCCGACCGCGATGATCGCCGAGAAGGGCGCGACGATGATCCTGGAGGATGCGAAGTAGCATCCCGTCACCATGATCCCTGAGCGCTTTTCCATCGGCCCCGCCGGCGCAGAAATCGCGATGGTGCAATGGGGCGAGCGCGACAAGCCACCCGCCCTGCTCGTGCACGGCACCGGCTTCGTTGCAGATGTCTGGGACGAGGTCGCGCGCGAGCTCGCGTCGACCTACACCGTCTACGGGCTCGATCGTCGCGGCCACGGCGCCAGTCACAAGCCCCGCACCTATCACTTTGCGGATTATGCCGATGACATCTGCCGGGTGGTCGACGCACTCGGCTTGCGCGATGTCTATGGCATCGGCCACAGCGCGGGCGCGACCGACCTGTTATTGGCAGCGAAGCTGCTGCCCGGATGCTTCACGCGCCTGTTCGTGATGGAGCCGACCGCGATGAACCCGTTCGCGGCGCGCGATCCGTCCGTGGGGCTGAGCGAACAATCGCTGTCCCGCGTGCAGGGCGCGCTGCGCCGTCAGGCGGAGTTCGACAGTCCCGACGCTGTCTTCGAACGCTACCGTGCGGCGCCCGCCTTTACGGATTGGACCGAGGCTTCACTCTGGGCCTATGTCCGGCACGGCTTCACGACGCTCGATGACGGTCGGGTGCGCCTTTGCTGCACACCCGAGATCGAGTCGGCGATGCTGCGCCCGATCTACGAGGTGATGGAGCAGGTCTATGTCGGCGACGCCCGCGGCAATCCCTTTGCCTGGTTCAGTGAGATCGCGTGCCCCGTGATGGTGACGACCGCCGAGACGTCGTGGCCGATCTACAAGGAGATGGCCAAACACGCCCTGGCCCTCATCCCGCACGCCCGAACACTCACCTTCGAAGGCGCCGGCCACTGCGTGGTGCAGGAAGCCCCCGCGCTCGTGGTGCGGGCGATCCGGGAATTTTCGGCCTAGATCCCCGTTCACCTCTCTTATCCCGCGCTGGGCCCATGTGACCTTACCTCACGAAAACGTCATTGCGTCCGGGAATAAGTCTCCACCTCCCCCGATCACGTTCCAGAAGCCCAATTCCGGGCCAAAGGAGACGTTGCGATGAGCGGACACGATCACGGGGACGACGGCGTCAGCCGCCGCAAGGTGCTCGAATGCATGACATGGGCCGGCACCGGGGTGCTCTGGACCATTGCCGGCGGCGTACCGCGCTCGCTCGGCATCATCGATTCAGCTGAAGCCGCCACCGCTGCCGCGCCCGGCATGACGTTCCTCCAGATCAGCGACAGCCATGTCGGCTTCGACAAGCCGGCCAATCCCAATGCGCTGGGCACGCTGGAGGAAGCCGTCAACAAGATCAATGCGATGCCGGCCAAGCCGTCGTTCATGATCCACACCGGCGACATCACCCATCTGTCCAAGGCCTCCGAGTTCGACAACGCCGACCGCATCATCTCGCAGTCCAAGCTGGATGTGCACTATGTGCCAGGCGAGCATGACTTCCTCGACGAGGAGGTGAAGTTCTATCGCGACCGCTACGGTCGCGGCACCAAGGGCGCGGGCTGGTACTCCTTCGACGCCGGCGGCGTGCATTTCGTCGGACTCGTCAATGTCGTCGACCTCAAGGCCGGCGGTCTCGGCAATCTCGGCGCCGAGCAGCTCGCCTGGCTCGAGGACGACCTCCGTGGCAAGTCGAAATCCACGCCGATTGTGCTGTTCGCCCACATCCCGCTCTGGACCGTCTACCCGGAATGGGGTTGGGGCACCGAGGACGGCGGCCGCGCGCTTGAATACGTCAAGGGCTTCGGCTCGGTCACCGTGCTCAACGGCCACATTCACCAGGTGATGCAGAAGGTCGAGGGCAACGTCACCTTCCACACCGCGCGTTCGACCGCCTTCCCGCAACCGGCGCCGGGCGCCGCCCCCTCTCCCGGGCCGATGAAGGTCGAGGACGCCAAGCTCCGATCGATGCTCGGGGTCGCCAGCATCAACTTCAAGCAGAACGAGCAGCGGCTCGCCATCATCGACACGCCGCTCCAAGGTTGATTCAAGGTTGAAGAGAAGCTGACAATGAAGACGCTCAATCGCCGCGACTTCTCCGTCGCTGTGGCCGCGGCCATCCTGCTGCCCATCACGACTGCCCGTGCCGACGACAACGCCATGGAGGTGCATATCGACAATTTCGTGTTCCAGCCGGCCGAGCTCAAGATCAAGGTCGGCACGACCGTGACCTGGACCAACCGGGACGACATCCCGCACACGGTGGTGTCGGCCGGCAAGTTCCGGTCCAAGGCCCTGGACACTGACGACAAGTTCACGTTCACCTTCACCGATGCGGGCGACTACAAATATTTTTGTTCGTTGCACCCGCACATGACCGGGATGATCAAGGTTGAGTAACGTCTCCAACCAAGGCATCTCTGTCTTGCCCGGCCGGTGGTCCCACACCGGCCGGGCTCGCGTGCCTTCGGTCAAGCCCCAGAACGACACGAAACACGAAACGGCGTACCAAACGCAGCAAGAGGCAAAGCGAGAGGCGATGCCCGTCAGCGACGATTTCCAGAAGGCGCAGCGCTTCCGCGAGGCGGCATTGCCCTATCTCGACGACGTCTACACGCTCGCACGCTATTTGCTGCGCGACGCCTCCGACGCGGAGGACGCGGTGCAGGAATGCTATCTGCGCGCGCTGAAGCACTTTGACAGTTATCGCGGCCCGGCCATGAAGCCCTGGCTGTTCGCGATCCTGCGCAATGTCTGCAACGCCGAATATGCCAGACGCGCGCATTCGCATGCCGCGATCGAGGATACGCCCGGCGCGGCCGACCAGACGCCGATGTGGCAGGAGAACGAGGCGAGCCCGGAGACCGAGGTGCTGCGCAACCGCGACGCCGGCGCCATCCGCAAGATGATCGACGCGCTCGCCGAGCCGTTCAAGGAAACCTTCGTGCTGAGAGAGATCAACAACCTGTCCTACCGTGAAATTGCTGAAGCCGTCGGTGCCCCCGTCGGCACCGTGATGTCCCGCCTTGCCCGAGCCCGCGCCATGCTGCGCGCGGCCTGGACGGCGGAAGAGGAGCATTTGAGATGACCTGCGACGAAGCAAAAGTCCTGCTTCACGCGCTGCTCGACAACGAGCTCGATGCCGGCCACGCGCGCGAGGTCGAAGCCCATATCGCCAGCTGCCCGGCCTGCGCAGCCGAGCTTGCCGCGCAACGCGACATGCAGCGTGCGCTTGCCGGTGCGAAGCTGCGCTACACCGCGCCGGAGAGCTTGCGCGCCCGCATCGAGGCCTCACTCCCGCAAGCGCGGCCGCAGCCCAGCCGACGCTCGGTGCTGCGCGGCTTTGCGATGGGTTCGGCCGTCTCCGCGCTCGCCGCCTCGGGCGTCGTCGCCGTCGTGCTGCGCCAGGACGACCAGCAGCGCATCCTCTCGGAGGTCGTCTCCGCGCATCTGCGCTCGCTCCAGGCCGGCCACCTCATCGACGTGGTCTCGACCGACCAGCACACCGTCAAGCCATGGTTCAACGGCAAGCTCGACGTCGCCCCACCGGTGATCGACCTCACCGCGCAAGGTTTTACGCTGGTCGGCGGCCGGCTGGACTATATCGATGCGCGCGCCATCGGCGCGGTCATCTACAAGCGCCGGCAGCACATCATCAACCTGTTCGTGTCGCAGACCGCGAGCACCGAGCATCGGCCACCGAAGACGCAGACCATGCAGGGCTTCAACTGCCGCCGCTGGGGCGAGCGCGGCCTGAACTTCTGGGCCGTCAGCGACATCGGCGGCGACGAGCTCACCGAATTCGTCGACAAGTTCGAGGCCGCGATGAAGGCGAACGTGGAGGGGTGAGTTTCGTAGCCCGGATGGAGCGAAGCATGGGCTACGCCCCGCTCGCCTCCTCGCACTCCTGCAAAAATGAAAAACAACCCCATGCACAGTAGAAGCGCGATCGCGTGCCGGCGCGGGGGCTACCCCGGTCAGGTCATTGCAGCGTCTGGCAAATCGGCAGAAAGCCGGCAAGCATCGCCGCATAAGTGGCGCGGGTTGATTTCTGTAACCAGCCGCACCGCCCGTTGGCCGCGATTCAGACCATGCAATTTCGTATTTTACGAATATCGTTTGCCCCGTCGGGCAAAACAGTGGCATTATGCCATCATGGCCGTTTCGAAACCGGCAAGCGACACCAACTCGTCGCCGTCCGCGACGCACGAAGTCTCGGCCGCCGCGATCCTCATTTCATGCTGAACCGGATGCTTCGTGATTGCCGCAGGCTGGCAATTTGAGCGATAGCACCGTCAGTGAAATTATCGTGTCTCACTTCAGGGGTGCAGTCCAGCACTGTCACCGTAATTTGTCAGCGACATCGGCAGCGACGAGCTCACCGAGTTCGTCGACAACTTCGAGGCGGCGATGAAGGCGAATGTGGAGGGGTAGACTGTTTCCGCGGCCAGTCTCAGTCGAACAGCCGCTGAAGGTCAAATGCTCTCAACGCGACGACAAATAGCCCCACCGCAATCCACGTCGTGGCGGCGATCAGAGCTGCTGCCTTGAACCTCTTGAGTTGCGCCAGGCACGCTCGCGACAGGTCGGGATCGTCCGGATCGTGCATCGCACGCATAAAGAAACGTATTGCCGTAAGCGGGCCGACGACGCCGGACTTAGGCATTAGTTCTCTATAACTGTTGTAGCTGAGCCAAGCGCGCGCCGGACACTACAAATGTCAGAAACAAGAGAAGCGAGACGAGAACAATTGCAAATCGCGTGAAGCGACACCTTGAGCCGCCCCAGCAAATATGCCGAGCACAGCGCGCCCGCCACTACGCCCTCATGTGGCTGCGCTGGCCACGCCGAGCTGCGGACCGCGACCGGCCCTAGGCCGACCGCCGCACCGCGTTGTCCACCAGCGTCTTGCCGAGCGACCAGATCGCGCCGGGGACCTTGTGGCTGCCGGCGATGACATCGTCGAAGGCGCGCTCGATCCAGCTGCAGTCTTCTTCGGTGATGGTGAGCGGCGGCAAGAGCTTGATGGTGTGGCTGCCGTGACCTGCGACCTGGGTCAGGATCTTGTGGTCCTTGAACAGCGGCACGGTGATGAGCTGGCAGAACAGGCCCTTGTTGGCGGCCTCGAGCACGTTCCAGGATGCCCGCAGCCGCAGCGATTTCGGCGGCCCGAACTCGATGCCGATCATCAGGCCCTTGCCGCGCACTTCCTTCATCAGCTCGTAGCCGGGGACCATGCGGGTGAGCGCAAGACGAAGCTCGGCGCCGCGCTTGGCGGCGGACTCGATCAGCTTCTCGGACTCCATGACGTCGAGCGTGGCAATGCCTGCAGCCATCGCGAGGTCGTTCTTGGAGAACGTGGAGCCGTGCACGACGGCGCGGTCCATCTGGTTAAAAATCTTGTCGAAGATGCTCTTGCGCGTCAGCACGGCGCCCACGGGCACGTGGCCGCCGGAGAGCGATTTCGACAGCAGCACCATGTCGGGCTCGACGTTCCAGTGCTCGACCGCGAGGAAGCGGCCGGTCCGGCCCATGCCGGTCTGGATCTCGTCGGCGACGAACAGCGTGCCGTACTTCTTGCAGAGCGCGGCCGCGCCCGGCAGGAACTCGTCGGAGGGCATGTTGACGCCCTTGCCCTGGATCGGCTCGACGACGAAGGCGGCGACCTCGCGCGAGGCCAGCGCCTTCTCGAGCGCGGCGAGATCGTTGAACGGAACCGAGGTGCAACCCGGCAGCAGCGGCTCGAAGCCGGTGCGGAAGTTCGAATCGCCGGTCAGCGACAGCGCGCCGTAGGTCAGGCCGTGATAGCCGTGGGCGCAATAGACGATGCCGGGGCGGCCGGTGGCGCCACGGGCGAACTTGATCGCGGCCTCGACGCATTCGGCGCCGGAATTGGCGAAGAACGCCTTGTCGAGGTAGGGCACATATTTCAGGAGCCGCTCGGCGAGCACGCCGGCGAGCACCGAGACGTCGAACTGGACGAGATTGGGCAGATCGGCGTCGAGCACGCTTTTCAGCGCCTCGCGCATGACAGGATGATTGCGCCCGATCGCAAACACGCCAAAACCGGACAAAAGGTCGAGATAGCGAGCATCGTCGCGATCGTAGAGGTACTGCCCCTGCCCCTTCTGGAAGCCGACGTCGTAGCCGATGGTCTTGAGAACCCGGACGAACTGCTCGTTCAGGTACCGATTATGCAGGGTGCTGCGCTGGGCCTGACGGTCCGCGAACAACTGGGACATGTCTGGATTTGGACTGTTCATCCGCTACATACTTCGGTTGAGGGCCGCTTCGTCAACTGAAAACGGTCAGCGAACGGAAAAGGGTCTGTGCGGCCTTTTGCCCTTTTTCGGACCATCTTCGCAAGCACAGCTTTAGACCATGTTGCACTGCCGAGGAACACATATGCGTTTGGCCCTTTACACCGGAATAATACTGACAGCTGGTTACGCCGGCCTGACAACGGCGCACGCCGCCGATCCCACCGGCGACTGGCGGGTCGCCGACGGCGTCGCCAATATCCGCGTCGCGCAATGCAATGGCAGCATGTGGGGCGCGGTTTCCTGGGAAAAGCAGCCCGGAGGCCGCGACGAGAACAACCCGGATGTCTCAAAAAAGAACAGACCGACATTGGGCATGGCGACGCTGATCAACATGAAGAAGACGGCCGGCGCCGAACAATGGGAAGGTCAGGTCTACAACGCCAAGGATGGTCAGATGTATAGTGCGACCATCACGCCCAATGGCACCGACCAGCTCGAGATCAAGGGCTGCGTACTCGGCTTCCTGTGCGGCGGTGAGACCTGGACCCGCGTCGGTCCGCCGATCCCCCTGAGCACCGCCAACGCCATGGCCAAGGGCGCGCCAAAAACCACCGGTGCGGCGCCCAAGCCTGCGCCAGCTCCGGCTGCCGCGGCACCCGTGCCGACGGCGGCCGCTCCGAAGAGTGCCGCCGCAGCCAAGCCGGGTCAGAAAGGCGCGGCGGATCCTGTCGGCGACATCTGCCTACTCCCTGAGATTGCGGGGTTTGCCCATTAGGGCCGGCTGGAACAGCAGCACGGCGGCAAGCGTCGTCACCAGCGACAATGCGAGCAGCTTGCCCATGCTGGACGTGCCCGGATGGCTCGACAGCCACAAGCTGCCGAACGCCGTCGCCGTCGTCAGGGCGCTGAAAAAGATCGCGCGCGTCAGGCTGGTCTGAAGCAGGTTTGTCCTGCCGGACCGCCACGCAACGACATAGTAGATCTTGAACGCGACGCCGACGCCGAGCAGCAGCGGGAATGCGACGATATTGGCAAAGTTCAGCGGAAGGCCGATCAACACGCAGATCTCGAGCGTCACCGCACCCGCAACCAGCAGCGGCACCAGCGTCATCAGCACGTCCACGATGCGACGGAGCGTGATCCACAGCAACAGGCCGATCACCAGCAGCGCATAGATGCCGGCATGAATGAAGGCATTCACCACGGTGTCGCCGGATTTCAGGATCGAGACTGGTCCGCCGATCGCGGTCGGCTCGGCCTCGAGCACGGCCGCAGCAAACCTGCGCAGCGTATCGTTGTCGTTGGGATCGCCCTTCGGCTGGGCCTCGACGCGGATGATGCCGTCCTTGCTCTTCCAGGCGCTGACGAGATCCGCCGGCAGTGAGCTCAAGGTCACCGGCCCGGCCTGCATCGCATTTCTCAGCTGGTCGAACACGATCTTCATCGGCGTGACGAACACGTCCTGCGCCTTGTTACGGGTCGCCTCGTCCGAATTGGCGAGCTTCTCCAGGGCGTCCGCAAGCCGGCGCGAGGCAACCGCGCCGGGGCCCTTGGCGTCGCCAGCGGTTCGACGAAGATTCTCGACCGAGGATTTCAGCGACTCGACATTCTCCTGGTCCGACGGCGCTGCATCGACCTGGTCCGGATTGAGCGCGGGGTTCAGCACCTTGGCGCCCTGCGCGATCAGCTTCAGTTTCGGCTGCTGATCCTCCGGCACGAAACTGTTGAGCGACATCACCCGCAAGACTTCCGGGACCTTTTCGAGCCTCGCCTCAACCTGCCTGGCCTGCTCTTCCGAGGAGACCATCACGTTGATGGCATTGGCGCCGGTGTTGGGATCCTTGCGCAGGTCGAGGAAGGTCGCGATCGACTCCGCCTTCGGATTGCGCAGGTTCATCGGGTTGAAGTCGAACTTCATGAAGTACAGCAGCGGCAGGCCCGCGACCGCGAGCAGCAGCGTGCCGCCGACGACCAGCACGCGGTGTTTCTCCAGGAAATGATCGAGCGGCGCCAGAAAGGCGTAGCCGACCGGCTCCTTCTCGCCGGGCGGGTTGAGCAGCTTGAGCATCGCCGGCAGGATGGTGATCGAGGAGATAAAAGCCACCAGCATGCCGACGCCAGCGATCTGGCCGAGTTCGGCGATGCCCTTGTAGTCGGTCGGGATGAAACAAAGGAAGCCGGCTGCGGTCGCCATCGCCGCGAGCGACAGCGGGATCGCGGAGCGCCTGGCGGCAAGCACCAGCGCCTTGCCGAGATCATCGACCTTGTAACGCTCCGAGCGGTAGCGGACGCTGTATTGGATGCCGAAATCGACGCCGAGCCCGACGAACAGCACCGCAAACGCGATCGATAGCAGATTGAGCGAGCCGACCATCATCAGGCCTGCGGCGGTGGTGACCGCGAGGCCGACGAAGAGATTGACGAACACGGCGAAAATGATCTTCGCCGAATGCAGCGCCAGCCACAGGATGAACAGCACGACGAGCACCGTGCCAACGCCGTTGACGACAGCACCTTCCTGGACGGTAGCGTATTCCTCGTTGGCGATCGGGACCGGGCCGGTCAGCCGCACGCGTGCCTGGTATTTCGTGGGAAAATCGAGTTCAGCCGCCGCCTTCCTGATCGCATCGGTGGCATCCTTGCCGGGCTCCAGCGCGTTGTAGTCGAGGATCGGCTTGAACTCGATGAAGGCGCGCTTGTCCGAATCCTGCAGCGGCTTGTCGCTGACGAGCTCGCGCCAGGAGAAGATCGCATTGCCCTTGTTGAGCACGGTCTCGACCGTCTCTGCGATCTGGTTGAACGGCCGTTCGGTGCTGTCGAGCTTGACCTCGCCGCGCTTGACGCCGGCAAGCCCGGTCTCCAGCGCGCCGGTCAGGCCGCGAATCGAAGGATCGCCGGCCATGATCTCGATCAGGGGCGCTGCGGATTCGAACTGGCTGGTGATCTTGCCGACCTCCTCTGTCGGCAGGAACAGCAGGCCGTTCTTCTCGAAGAACTCACCGGTGCCGAGCTGCTGCATCGACTGGAAGTTGGTCTTGTCGTCTTTCAGCTTGGCAAACAGCGCGTCGGCCGCCGCGGTCGCCATCTCCGGCGTCCTCGCCTCGACGACCGCGAGAATCGTGGCGTCGCGATCGAAGGCCCGGTCGAACTGCTGGTCGCGCTGGCGCCAGTCCAGATTCTGGGCAATCAGCGAATTGATGTCGGTGTTGATGGCGAAGTGTCGGGACGTGTAATAGCCCGCCCCCACCGCCAGCAGGAGCCCGAGAACAACGACGAGGGAAGCAAACCGGGTACAGGCCCTGACGATGGCAACGACTACGCTTTGCAGCACGTATTTTCTTTCTGGTGTTAACAGCCTGCCGAAAACGCCCGCTGTTTATCGGAGTTCCCGGGCGAAACCTATTGCTGTTTTTGAGTGGTTCTCGGCGGAACAAGGTTCGAAGTAAACGCCGGGAGACCATGGCAAAATCATGCGGGACGGCCGGTATAGCCGGAGACTTGAGGCGGCAAAGTGACGAAGGGGTGAGCATAAACGTCGCCGTCTTGCCCTCAGGAAATCAGCTACTATAATACCTCGCATCGGCGGTGCCGGGAACCCGCGGCTCATTCCCGCCTTCCCTTATTGCCGATTTTTTGACACAAAGTGCTGTGCCTGCATGCGCCGAGGCCCAGATGGGTGGGCGGTTACCGCGGTTGCGACACCAATGGTGCGGATATTGCAGCATTGGCCCATATCGGGGTGCCGCCGGGGACAAATGAGCGGATTGGTGCAACTTGCGTGATGGGCGTCCAATGGAAGTTTATCTAGCGCAGCCGCGCGGCTTTTGCGCGGGCGTGGTGCGCGCGATCGAGATTGTCGAGCGGGCGCTGGAGAAATATGGCCCGCCGGTCTACGTGCGCCACGAGATCGTGCATAACAAATACGTCGTCGAGAGCCTCAAGAACAAAGGCGCCATCTTCGTCGAGGAGCTCTCGGAGGTTCCACCGAAGGCGGTGACCGTTTTCAGCGCCCATGGCGTTGCCCGCAGCGTCGAGGAAGAGGCCGCCGCGCGCGACCTTCCGGTGCTGAATGCCACCTGCCCGCTGGTCACGAAAGTTCACAATCAGGGGAAGCGCTACATCACCAAGGGCCGTACCCTGATCCTGATCGGCCATGCCGGCCACCCCGAGGTCGAGGGCACGATGGGTCAGGTTCCCGGCCCGGTTCTGCTGGTCCAGAGCGTCGACGAGGCCAAGGCCCTGGCGCTGCCAGCGGATACGCCAGTGGCCTACATCACCCAGACCACCCTGTCGGTCGACGACACCAAGGGCATTATTGAGGCCCTTCAAGCCAAATTTACAGATATTCAAGGCCCGGACATCCGGGATATCTGCTATGCGACACAGAACCGCCAATCTGCGGTAAGGGACTTGAGCAAGCTGGTCGACGTGATTTTGGTGGTGGGCGCTGCCAATAGCTCGAACTCGAACCGGCTCCGCGAGATCGGCACTGAGGCCGGTGTCGCGAGTTATCTGATCGCCGATGGCCGCGAGCTCAATCCGGAGTGGTTGAAAGGTGCCAGGTCCGTCGGCCTCACGGCCGGCGCCTCGGCGCCCGAGGTGCTGGTGGATGACGTGATCGAAGCGCTGCGGCGGATCGGACCGGTGACGGTCTCGGTGCTCCCGGGCCGCGAGGAAAACATCGAATTCAGGCTTCCGGCCGAACTGGCTGCAAGCTGACCTACCCAAATTTCAAGCCCAGAAAGAAACGTGTAATGGCAATCCCCTTCTTCAAGGAAATGCGTATCGGCGGCTATTTGCTCAAGCAGAAACTGCTTGGCCGCAAACGCTATCCGCTCGTGCTGATGCTGGAGCCGCTGTTCCGCTGCAACCTCGCCTGCGTCGGCTGCGGCAAGATCGACTATCCGGATGCGATCCTCAACCGCCGCATGACCGCCCAGGAGTGCTGGGACGCGGCCGACGAGTGCGGCGCGCCGATGGTGGCGATCCCCGGCGGCGAGCCGCTGATCCACAAGGAGATCGGCGAGATCGTGCGCGGCCTCGTCGCGCGCAAGAAGTTCGTCTCGCTCTGCACCAACGCGCTGCTGCTCGAGAAGAAGCTCGATCTGTTCGAGCCCTCCCCGTACCTGTTCTTCTCGGTGCATCTCGATGGCCTGCGTGACCACCACGACAAGGCGGTGTCGCAAGTCGGCGTGTTCGACCGCGCCGTCTCCGCGATCAAGGCGGCCAAGGCCCGCGGCTTCACCGTCAACGTCAACGCCACCATCTTCGACGGCCATCCGGCCGAGGAGATCGCAAAATTCCTCGACCTCACCGTCGAGCTCGGCGTCGGCGTCTCGATGTCGCCGGGCTACGCCTATGAGCGCGCGCCGGACCAGGAGCACTTCCTCAACCGCACCAAGACCAAAAAACTGTTCCGCGACGTCTTCGCGATGGGCAAGGGCAAGAAGTGGAACTTCATGCATTCCGGCCTGTTCCTCGACTTCCTCGCCGGCAACCAGGAATACGAGTGCACGCCGTGGGGCATGCCCGCGCGCAACATCTTCGGTTGGCAGAAGCCCTGCTATTTGCTCGGTGAAGGCTACGCCAAAACCTTCAAGGAGCTGATGGACACCACCGACTGGGAGACCTACGGCACCGGCAAGTACGAGAAGTGCGCCGACTGTATGGCCCATTGCGGCTACGAGCCGACGGCGGCGACCGCAGCGCTCAACAACCCGATCAAGGCGATGTGGGTGTCGCTGCGCGGCATCAAGACCACCGGCCCGATGGTGCCGGAGATCGACATGTCGAAGCAGCGCCCGGCGCAGTACATCTTCTCCGAGCAGGTCCAGAAGAAGCTCTCCGAGATCCGCAAGGACGAGGCCGACGCCGCCGCGGCGAAGGCGGCGCGGAAGGCTTCGACGGCGGCGTAAGCGCAACACCAGTCACGAACGAACAAGGCCCGGTCGCCATCGCGACCGGGCCTTTTCTATTGTGCGCTCTCCCACAAAAATGCAGCGACGAGAGGATTGGATGTCCAATCAAGAAGTCGCGTAGGCAATCCGTGGTGTTGCGCAACGCTAAGCCACTCCCAGTCATCCCTCGGCGTGAATTTCAAGTGTGGGAGCGCCTTGCGTTGGAAAAAACCAAATAACCGCCGCTCCAGAGGCGCCTTCCTCAGATGACCTAATGTGACGCAACGTCCGAACGACGTAATCAGATCGAAGGGCTTGCCCGCCAGACGAGAGAGCTAAGCCGCCTGCTCATAGGGAGTGTGAGAATCATCGAAGTGCTTCCAGATCGATTTATCGCCCATGATCTTCGCAATCTTATCGTGGAAGGCCTTCAACTCGTTCGCGTAATTGTCGTCATCCGCCTCGAAGTCTCCCGATCGCTCCTTATAGAGCTGCAACGCCGCATTCATGATCTTCTGGAGATCGCCCTTGTAGTGCGAGCGCAGCTCCTCGCCTTTCCAAAACTCTTCGAAGCGCGGAGCCGTTCCGAGTTCGTGAAACCACGACACCCACGTTGCGAACACCTCCTTGGGAACCTCCTTGCGATACGAGATGATGATCTCGAACAGATTCAGGACCTGGCAAATGTGCCAGTAGGTTTTCTCCTTGATGTGCTGTCGTTCGGTGGGCTCGACGTCCTTGCCATCGAGATAGAGGGGAATCTCCGGATTGTCGACGCACGCCTGAAACACCCGCATCGACTGAAATTCAAGCGCGAGATAATTGTCGTGCTTGCGATGCTCCCTGTCATGAAACCAGGTGTACAGATACGTCACAGCCCCAAGGATGCCCAAAAGCAAGGTTGCTGCGGCCTCAGAATGCTGAGTGAAATGCTCTGCAATTGAACCAAACATAATGTGCGCCTCCAGCAGCGATTAAAATGCGCGATTTCCTTCCGTTCGAAATTCCAATGATCGACAGCACGGCTTACGGTAAACTCATAAGCGGCCAATCGACCGCCTACGTCCTTCCGAGATCCTGCATCATGACCATCGAGACAGGCCTAAATCCCATTCGCTCAAACAGATGATGCGCCCGATCGTTCTGGATTCCGCTTTCCAGGAACAATCGCTTGATGCCCGCGGCAAGCATATGGGTCTTGATCCAATCCATGATCGCTTCCCCTCGCCCGCCACCGCGCAGCTTCTTGTCGATGACGATGTCTTCGATCACGCCAAATGGCACCGCCGAGCTGCGCGACATCGTAATGAGCGCAAGGCCGACAAGGCGCCGGCCTTCGTAAGCCTCAACCACTCCGCTCCAATTCCTTCCGATCGGCAAGCTACGCCGCGGCTGCTTCAGCCTTGCGCCGATCTCCTTGCTCAGGACGCGCTCAATGTTTTTCGCCCATTTTCCGGGTCGCAAAGCACGATATCCTTGCAGCTCGGAGTGCGAGATATACTGAGCCGTCAGGCTCTTCGCGAACAGCGACGTCAGGTCCTTCAAGCTCGAGTTCTTGTCCGCAATCGATATTTCCATGGGCGGCCTCATTCCATCAGGACTCCCGACAATCTATCGATTTGTGACCTGAGCCACCAAGAACTCGCGAGCGTCGCCGACCGAACTCGTATCGGACGACCTCAACACGCAACAGTGCAATCAATGTCCGAGATGACGCCGCTTCCGATCCAGCAGGCGTGGGCCCCAATAGCTACCCCGCGCAATATCCTAGTGCATCGGCACATCGACGCAACCCTAACGGGATTACGGGGATACCATTCTGGGAGACAACGAGGGCGTTCAATCCGCTTGAGAGAGCGGGACGCGCATGGCTGGCGCATCGTCGAGCTAAGCGATCCAGATTGTCACTGCGGAAAGATTCTGGATTGTTCGTCGCATCGGCGCAAATTGCTTCGCAATCTTGTCGCGAGCTCCTCGCAATGACGGGAGACGAAAAGCGGCAATCGGGAAGAGATGGTTTTCGCAAGGGTTCGACCCATCCCATGCTGGCTGCGCCACAACAAAAAAGGCCCGGTCATCCCGACCGGGCCTTTTCTTTGTCAGTTCAGCGAACTCCGCTCAGACCGTCTCGGCGACCAGCGCCTCGCTGTCCACCAGCTCCGTGCCGATCAGGAAATCCCGGCAGCCGCGCAGTGACCGCAGCGCGCGGTTGAAGTCGATGCCGGTCGAAACCAGCCCGTGGAGCGCTGCCGGATTGCGGACGATGCCGCGGAAGACGGCTGCGAGGTCGATCTGGCCGTTGGGCTTGATGGCGGCGCGGGCGAGGGCCGGCAGCGCGCGGTGGGCGGGGTCGCTGATGACGCGGACCGCGGCGAACGGCAGGCCGGCCTCGGCGGCGTAGGCGGCCGCGATGTGGCTTTCCATGTCGACGGCAGACGCGCCGGTCTCGGAATGCAGCGCCGCCTTGCAGGATGAGCCGGTGACCACTTCCTCGGCACCGGCGAGGCTGCCGCGCACGACGCGGCGGCGGCCGGAGGTCAGCTTGTCGATGAGGTCGTCGCTGAGCGACAGGCCGGCGGCCCAGCGGGCATCGCCCGAGCGCACCTCGGTCGCCACCACGACGTCGCCCGAGCGCAAGCTCGGGTCGAGCCCGCCGGCGACGCCGAACGAGATCACGCCGCGAATCGTCTGGGGATCCACCACCGTCAGGAGCGCGCGCAACTGGGTCGGGCTGCTGGATGAGCAAATGACCGCCATTCCGGGGCCGGCGGCAATGCGAGCCTCCTGGACCAGTCCGGTCACGATCAAGATCGGCCGCGGATCAATGGCATTGCCCGCGGTAAAATAGTCCCCCGTCCCCAAAGTCACATCCCGACCCCTACCACCCTGCTGTTGGTGTTCCGCAAGTTCCGATACCGCGCCAGCGCCCACAACGGGAAGAACTTTGGATAACCATGATATCGTAGATAGAACACGCGGGGGAAGCCTGTGGCGGTGTACCGCTGCTCGTCCCACAGTCCTTTTTCGTTTTGTGTTGCAATCAGGTACTCCACCCCGCGGGCGACGGCCGGGTGATCAACCTCGCCAGCAGCCATCAAGGCAAGCAAGGCCCATGCCGTTTGCGAGGCGGTCGAGGGGGCGGGTTCCCAGCCCCGGTAATCCAGCCGGTAGCTGACGGCGTCCTCGCCCCAGCCGCCGTCCGTGTTCTGGATCGAGGCCAGCCAGGCGGCCGCCTTTCGCATCATGGGGTCGTCGTGGCGGATCCCGGCCATGTTGAGGGCACACAGCACCGACCAGGTTCCATAGATGAAGTTCATGCCCCAGCGGCCATACCAGGACCCCTCGGGGTGCTGGGTCTTGCGCAAATAGGCGACGCCGGCGGCAACGTGCTTGCTGGTGGCTTCTGTCTCGCCGAGCTGGCCGAGCATGGAGATGCAGCGCGCCGTGACATCCTCGGTCGGCGGATCCAGCAATGCACCGTGGTCCGAGAACGGGATGTTGTTCAGGTAATATTCGAGGTTGTTGACGTCGAAGGCGGCCCAGCCGCCGTCGTCGCTCTGCATGCCCTCGATCCACTCCCGGGCACGGTCGATCGCGCCGTCATAACCGGTGGCACCGTGCTCCCGGCGCATGCGGTCCATCGACATCACCACCACGGCGGTGTCGTCGAGATCGGGGTAATGGGCATTGTTGTACTGGAAGGCCCAGCCGCCCGGACGCACATCCGGCCGCTTCACTGCCCAGTCGCCCTTCACCTCGAGCTCCTGCTTGGGGATCAGCCAATCGAGGCCATGCTTGGCGGCAGGCACGGCCTTGTCGCCGCCGGCTTCCAGCAGGGCATGCGCCGTGAGCGTCGTGTCCCACACCGGCGAGACGCAGGGCTGGCAATAGGCCTCATCGCCGTTGATCACGAGCAGCTTGTCGATGCCCCGGCGCGTGATGGCACGCGGCGGGAAGTTCTCATCCTTGCCGAGCGCGTCGTACATCATGACGATGTTGGCCATCGGCGGATAGATCGCGCCCATGCCGTCCTCGCCGTTGAGCCGCTCCTCGGTGAAGGCGAGCGCCGCATCGATCGCGCGCTTGCGCAGGCTCTTCGGAAACAGCGGCTCGACGACGCGCAAGGCTGCATCGAGCGAACGAAATAGCAGGAACCAGGCCATGCTCTGATGCGGGGCCTTCGCGGTCATGCCGATCGAGCGCGGATCCTGCAGGAACAGCTCGTCAATGCCGACGCCTTTGGGATTCCTCGCCCGCGGCTTCAGCGCCGCGATCACCATCAGCGGCACCATGGTGGTGCGCGCCCAGTAGGAGATCTTGTTGAGGTGGAATGGCGACCAGAACGGCAGCAGCATGATCTCGATCGGCAACACCGGCACCGCGCGCCAGGTCACGACGCCGAAAGTCGCGAGCAGGAAGCGGGTGAAGACGTTGCTGTTAACAGCGCCGCCGCGGGCGCGGATCGCCTCGCGCGCGCGCACCATGTGCGGCGCGTCCACGGAGTCGCCGATCATCTTCAGCGCGAAGTACGCCTTCACGCTGGCGCTCATGTCGAACTCGCCGTCATGCACCAGCGGCCAGCCGCCATGGGCGCCCTGGACGCGGCGCAGATAGTTGGCGATCTTGGCCTCGAGCGCTGTGTCGACCGGCTCGGCGAGATAATGGCGCAGCAGGACGTATTCGGCCGGAATGGTGCAGTCGGCCTCGAGCTCGAAGACCCAATGGCCATCGGCTTGCTGGAAACCGATCACGCCCTGCGTCGCTGACACAATGCTCGATTCCAAAGCTTCGCGGCTGGTCGCGGTTACGGAATCCATAGTGCTCGATTGCTCCTGATGTCGATCGAAAGTGACCGGGACATTGCCCGTCAGGCCCGCTCTTCAATATCCTTTGGCGGCCAGAACCAGATCTGCGGCGCGATCACCTGATCGGACCGATCCCTCAATGGTTGCAGGCAATCCCGTAGCAGTCCAGTCGCCGGCGAGAAACAGGTTTTTCAGCGACGTGACCGGGCCCGGACGCAGGGCATTCTGGGCCGGCGTTGCCGCAAATGTGGCACGGCGCTCGCGCACGATCTGCCAGGCGGGCAGCTCGCCGGAGACCCCGCCGGCCGCGCAGACGTCGTTCCAGATCGTCTGTGCGAGTTCCTCGCGCGGCATGTCGACCAGACGGTCGCCATTGCTGATGGTGACGGACAGCCGGTTCGGGAACGCAAACAGCCATTCCACGACACCGCCGATCACGCCGAGGATCGGCGCCGATCCCGGCGGTGGCTCAAAGCGGAAATGCGCATTGACGATGGCGCGGAATTCGGTCGGCGCCGTCAGCCCCGGCAGCAGGCTCGTCGCCGCGCGCGGCGGCACCGCCATCACGATGACGTCGCCCGCAGCAAGCTGGACCACATCCTCGCCGCCGAAATTCAGCGCGCTGACCTTGCCGTCGGTGGTGACAAAGGAGCGCAGCTCATGGCCGAGCTGAACGCTGTGACCGCGCTCGGTGAGGAATTTCACGGCGGGCTCGATCAGCACGGCGCTGAGGCCGTCACGCGCGATCAGCGGACGGCACGCCTGCCCGCCCGCCAGCAGCGTCTCGCGCACGATCGCGCCGGCAAGCCCTGCCGAGCCCTCGGGCGGATCGACATTGAGCGCCGCAAGCAGCAGCGGCTGCACCAGACGATGATAGAGCGTGCCTTCGCAGGGAATGGACTTGCCGACCAGCGTCTGTTCGGATGCCCAGATCAGCGGCGCCAGCTTGAGATAATCGGTGAGACCCGTATCGGGGACGCGGCGGCCCTCATCAAACACCCAGGTCGGTAGCCGGCCCGAACCGAGATCGATCTGCCAGCGCTGCCCGGTCTTGATGTCGACGAAAGGAAACTGCGCGCTTTCAGGGCCAACCAGGCCCGCCTCGGTGCCGATCGAGCGCGCATAGGCGCGCGCGTGGCTGTTGCCGGACAGCAGCAGATGATTGCCGTTGTCGATGGTGAGATTGGTGGCGCCGTCGAAATAGGAGCGGCAGCGGCCGCCGGCCTGGTGCGTCGCCTCGTGCACGGCGACCTTGTAGCCGGCATTGGCGAGCCGCACAGCGGCGGAGAGGCCGGAAATTCCAGCGCCGATGATGTGAGCTGTGTTTTGCATCAGATGAAAGCGTAGCGAAGCAGGATCAAAATGCGTGTGACCTTCGACACACGCACGGGCTCGCGCGGTGCGTTGAAGCCGCGCGCGATCAGGAGGTCCAGAATGGAATGGTAGTATTTCGACATGATCCGCGGCGCGCGAACGCTGCGACGCTTGTTGCGGTTCATGATCTCGTCCGACTTCTCGAAATGCGCCTTCGCGCGCTGCGTCAGCGGCCCGCAGACCTTCGGCAGCGCACGCTCGGCGATCACGCGGTTCGGATCGTTGGAGGTGATGCCGGCATGCAGCAGCGCCTCGCGCGGCAGATAGAGCCGGCCGAGGCCCGCGTCCTCGTCGATGTCGCGCAGGATATTGGTAAGCTGAAGCGCACGGCCGAGGTGATGGGCGAGCAGGATGCCGTCCTCTTCCGGCAGGCCGAACACGCGTACCGACAGCCGCCCGACAGCGCTGGCGACGCGATCGCAGTAGAGATCCAGCGTCGCCATATCAGGCGCGCGGATGTCCTGCGGCACGTCCATCTCCATGCCGTCGACGATGGCGAGGAAATCCTCGCGCTTCAATCCGAAGGTCTTCACGGAAGCAACGTAGTCCTTCAGCCGCGGCGGCGGATTGCCCTGGTAGAGCGCGTCGATGTCGTTGCGCCATTCCTGCAGCGCGGCGAGCCGCTGATCGCGCGGACCGTCGGAATCGGCGATGTCGTCGACCTGGCGGCAGAAGCTGTAGATCTGGAACATGGCCTCGCGCTGGTCGCGCGGCAGGATCCGCATCGCAGCGTAGAAGGAGCTGCTCGATGCGGACGAGCCATAATTGGCGCTGGGCGCGGTCGCCTCAAGCGTCATGGGCAGTCCCCGGATTGGTGATGGTTTTGCGGCCGATCGCACGGCGGCCGAGTTCACCGGCGATGCCGGCAAGGCTGAAGGTGAGGAGTTCGAACTTGTTCAGATGCACGCGCTCGCGCAAGGGATCGCGCACCTTCAACAGGCGCACGATACGGTCCGCGTAGGCCTGGATCACCGCGACGTCGACGCCGAGGCGGATATCCCGGATTTCGGCAGCCAGCGACCTGCCCTCGCCCAGCAGTGTCTCGTTGCGCACCGCGAGCGACTGCAGACAGGCCAGCATCGCCGGCGGCGACTGCGCGAGGCCGAGCTGCTCGACCGCGGCGCCGTGTGCTGCAAGCGCGTCGCGCGGCAGATAGACGCGGTTGAGCTCGCGATAATCCTTGCCGCAATCCTGAAGGTGGTTGTTGATCTGGAGACCCGCACACAGCGCATCCGACGCCGCCCAGGTCGAGGTGCTCTCGCCATGGACGTCGAGCATGAAGCGCCCGACCGGCATCGCCGAATAGCGGCAATAGTGGATGACCTCGTCCCAGGTCTCGTAGCGCAGCTTGGTCACGTCCATGCGGAACGCGATCAGCACGTCGAGCGCGTGGCGCGGCGCCATGCCGCGCTCGGCGAGCGCACGACGCAAGGCGATGGCCTCGACCTGGGTCTCGCCCTTGCCGAGCAGTTCCGCCTCGAGCAGGTCGAGATAGCGCAGCTTCTCGTCCGCCGGCAGGCTGGCGTGGTCGGCGATGTCGTCGGCGGTGCGGACGAAATTGTAATAGGCCAGGATCAGCGCGCGATGACGCGGATGTATGATCCAGGACGCGACGGGAAAATTCTCGTCGCGGTCACCCTTGCCGGATCGCAATTCGCTCGCAGAGGTCATCGAGGGCTGATCAACAATCGTTTGGACAGAAAGGGCTTTTGCGATCGCGCGGGCTCATGCCGGCGACGCCGCCGCGGCCCCCATATAGGGGAATACGGCCGCAAAACCAATCCTGTCGCGCGATGGCAGCCCCTTGCGGATCCGGCCTGAAAAAGGCGGCCCCACGGCCGCCTTTATGGGCCAGTGGCCGAGCTTACTGGTTGTGGTCCTTCAGGACCTGGTCGCAGGCCTGCGAAATCTTGGCCCGGTTCTCCTTGAGGCAGGCCAGGATGGTGAAATCGCCCTGGTCGATAACCGGACGGCAGAACTTCTGCACATCGCGCGTGCAGGCCTTCTGCTCGGCTTCGGTGCCACGCCCCTGCTGGGCGAATGCAGCCGTGGACAGGGTTGCCGACAGCACGGTGAGAGCGACGAGAAGCTTACGCATTGTATTCCTTCATTCTGACGGCAGAATCGCACCAATCCCGGGCAGCACAGGGCGGAGAGCCGGAACGGATTGTTCTGATGGCGAGTTGCCGCTGGAAGCGTGCGGCACCGGAGAAGGCACAAGCACTGGTAAATGCGGCCAAATTGGCGCCGCGCCCACCAAATCAGGTCTTCCCTCAACCTTCCTTGGCAGATGTAAGAGATTGATACTACGTCATAATTCTGGAAGGTGGTGTTTTACTGCATACCTGTTGCAGAGCTGCATCTGTCCGCCCGGCGATTTAGGCCGGAAACATATGGAAACAGAGGGAATCCGCCGCTTCGCGCGCCTGACATCGCGGCCGACTAGGCTTATCCGGCACAGAAGCTTGAACCTGACCCAGCCTCGCAACACTAAACTTTCGATGTGGCGAGACGACTTGCGATGAAGCAGGCGTCGTTCGAAAACGGGATATTGATGATGAAATTCTTTGGGCGATCTGAACTGGCACTCAAGGCGGCCGGCGTCGGCGCGGCGCTGCTCTTCTCGGTTGCGGCAGGCCACGCTCAGTCGTCCGGGCCGTTCGCCGGCTTCGACGGCGCATGGACCGGCACCGGCACGGTGTCGCTGTCCGACGGCTCGACCGAGCGCATCCGCTGCAAGGCGGACTACAAGGTCGCCGGCAGCGGTCTCGGCCTCAAGCAGGCGCTGCACTGCGCCTCCGACAGCTACAAGTTCGACCTCACCAGCGACGTGACCAGCCAGGGCGATCGCATCTCCGGCAATTGGAGCGAGTCCAACCGCAACATCTTCGGCAATCTGCAGGGCACCGCCGGCGGCGGCCAGATCGACGTGTTCGTCGAAGCCAACGGCTTTGCCGCCAATCTGTCGCTGCGCACCAACGGCTCCAAGCAGACGGTGCAGATCTCGTCCAAGGGCGAGATCCGCGGCGTCAACATCACGATGACGAAGGGCTGATCGCCCTTCCCGCTTCGGAAGGAAACGAGCCCCCGGTTTTCACGAGCCGGGGGCTTTTTGCTGACATAGTTGCGGACATGGACCAGTTTCGCAGGCACCTGCTCAAGGCCATCGGGCTCCTGGCCGCCGCGCCCGCGTGGGCCAATGATCATCAGTCAATCCAGCAAGGCACGGACATGCAGACATCGTCAGTGAAGCCGCGCCACGTGCTCTGTTTCCTCGGCAAGGATGACAGCCTGCTGCATCCGCCTGATGCTGTCGCAAAGACGATCGCCGATTTTGGTTTCGAGATCGACCGCACCTATTCGCAAGCGCGGCCCGATCCGCACATGGAGCGATCGTTCGGGGTGTGCTGGGATCGGGTCTTTCCCCTTGCGTGGTCCGCCGCCGACGAGGCCGCCGTCGCCAAGCACCAATCGGTGCTCTACGTGCTGAGCCCGCCGATGGAACGGCAGAAGGCGGTCGCCTATTCGGGCGCAGCATTGCGCATCGTCGAGGAGATGATCGAGGCCGGAGCCACCGCGGTGAAGGGCGAAAGTGCCGGCGTCGCGCATGGACTCGATCGGTGGATGCAACTGGCCTCCGAGTGCAAGGCGGCGGCGAAAACGAACCAGGGCCTCGCCGTCACGGCGGCGATGAGCCGGGTCTGCCGCCTCGCCTTCGCCAAGCGTCCGCTCGGCGGCGACGTCTATTATGAAAGCGTCGGTTACCATTTCGTCGGGCTGCCGGAGATCTATGCCGCGAAGTCGCGCGGCAGCGACCGCGATGCGGCCAGGCTCATGGACGAGATCGCCGATGCCATGGCCGAGGACGGCGTCGATGCAGTTCTGCGCGCACGCAAGCTCGCACTTTCGCAGCGGTCGCACTTCGCCGAGGACGATTTCAAGTTCAACCCGTATGGGATCGTCCACGTCGAGGCGTGAGGCCGCGGATCACGGCTTGCGCGCGACGCATTCGCACCGGCATCTGAAATAGACCGCGTCGGGATCGCATCCCCAGGCGTCCCAGCCGGCAAGCGCTGATGCAATCTCGTCGGCGGTCGCGAGCGACTTGCTTACGAGTTGCGGCCCGAGGCCGAGCAGGCTCTGCCTCGCATCCGCGACGGCCTCGTTGCGGCTCGCGGCATCGGCGCTGTGATTGACATAGCTCGCGCCGGCCCAGACCGGCGTGAAGCCGTGCGCGCGAAGAATAGCGCCCTGCCTGCGGCCGAAGCGCAGCGCCGCGGGATCGTCGTGCTCATACCAGCGCTGCCAGAGATCGAGCGCGAGACGCACGCCGTCAAGCTCGGGATAGAGAATGTTGCCGCCGACATCGGCGTCACGTGTGCCGAGCAGGCCACCCGGCCTCAGCACACGTCGCGCTTCGGCCAGCGTTGTCGCCAGCTTCGGCTGGCTCTGATGATAGAGCACCGCATGAAAGAACACGGCGTCGAACGCACCGTCCGCGAACGGAAGCGCGGTCATGTCGGCTTCGACAAAGCTCAGCTTTGTCGCGGCAAGCTGCCGGGCAGCAGCGATTGCCTTTGGATTAATGTCAACGCCGATCGCCCCGTCCACGATCTCCGCAAGCGCGGCCGTGATCGTTCCCGGGCCGCAGCCGATGTCGAGCAACCTCATGCCGGGCTCAAGGAACGGCACGAAGAAGGCGGCCGCCTCGCCGCCCCGCTTCTGCTGAAATGCCGTGATCGCGCCTTCGTGCCTGACGTCGCGCATAAGAACCTCCGAACCGCAGCCAAGGTGCTGCGATTCGGTGGCGGCGCGATGACCCCGCTCAGATCGCCGGCTTGTCCGGGCCGTGAAGCCTGGCGTGCAAATTGATCAGCCACATCGCCGTCGGCCGCAGGATGAAGAGGTCGGCGACCAGCGCCGCCACCATCGAGAAGGCGCTGAGCCAGCCGAACAGCCGCAGCGACGGCAGGTCGGAGAACACGGTCACGACGAGGCCGCAGGCCAGCACCACCGTGGTCAGGATCAGCGCCGGGCCGACCAGCACGGTTGCGCGCTCGACCGCGAGCGCGGAGCCGACGCCGGGCTTGCTCTCGAGCCGCAGGCGGTTGAGGAAGTGGATGGTTGCGGACAGGCCAAGGCCGAACGAGACGGTGAGCGCGACGACGCTGGCGAATTGCAGCCCCTCGCCCATCGCCCACAGCACCGTGCCCGACATCACCACCGGGAAGATGCCCGGCAGGATACAGGCGAACATCACCACCCAGGAGCGGAAGGCAAGGCCGATGAAGATCGCGACCAGCGCGAATTCGACGGTGAGGCCGCGGTTCAGCTTCTCGATCATGCCGGCCGAGTTGCGCGCCGCGATGGCGGCAAGACCGGTGACGGCGACCTCGTAGCCGGGATGCTTCTTGCGGACGGCGTCGAGCTCGGTGTCGAGCTTGTCGACGATCGGCAACAGCTGGCTGGAATCCTTGTCCGGCACGCGGCCGGCCACGACCACCGCGTCCTGCTCGGCGTCAATGAAGCGCCGCACCAGATGCTCGGGGATGACGTTGACATATTCCTGGAGGGTCGCGACGTCGCTGCTGCCGGCCTTCTCCGCCAGCCAGCGGCGCAGCGTCTCCAGCGACCAAACATTGCCGACACCGGCCGCCTTCTCGACGGTCTCGTGCACGTCGGCGATGGTCTGCAGCGTCTCCGGCGAGTAGAGCGATTGACCCTTGGGGAACGTGATCAGCACATTGACCGGATTGGCGCCGGTCAGCTTGGCGTCGAGCCGGTTGCTGGCGGCAACCGCCTGGCGCTTGTCCGGCACCTGGTCGGCAAGCCGATAGCGCGGCTGCAGATTGGCGTAGACGACGCCGAGGCTGGCAACGAACAGCAGCGCGATCAGGCTGAACAGGCCGGGCCGGCCGACCATGCGCACCGCGATCCAGTAGCAGAAATTGCGCAGCGCCTGCACGCCGGCATCGGCACTCTGGAACTTGACCGCAAAGATCTTCTCGTTGCGCACGAACAGCACGCCGAACACCGGCACCAGCGACAGCACAGTGACCAGCGCGATGATGGTGGCAGCGAGGCCCGCCTCGCCGAATTTTCGGATCAAATCGGAGTCGGAGAACTGCAGCGCGATGAAGGAAATGCCGGCGGTGCCGTGCGTCAGCACGCAGGCCGGGCCGACCACCAGCACGGCGTTCCTGAACGCGGTGAACTTGTCCTGCCCCGCGATCAACCGGTCGCGCGCGGCGAAGGTGAGCTGCATCGAGTCCGAGAACGAGATCACCATGATGAGCGGCGTCATCACGTTCAGGAACATGTTGAGATTGAAATTGGCCCAGCCGAGCGCACCAAGCGCGATCAGGATCGCGATCATCGGCGGGAACGCCGCCACCACCATGAACGAGATCTTGCGGAAGAAGATGATGGCGATGATGCAGCCGGCGAGAATGCCGAGGATGTTGTAGGTGAGGCCGTCGCGCTCGACCGCGTTGCGGATCTCGAGCTGCATGACAGGCACGCCGGAGAGCTGCACGCTCAGCCCGGTGTCGCCGAGATCCTCCTTCATCAGCGCGCGGATGTCGCCGACGGTCTTGGTCAGCTTGCTGGAGGCGACCACCTCGGGATCGAGCGAGAGCACGATCAGCGCCAGCGTGCCGTCTTCGGAGAGCAGCTTGCCGCGGATGATCTCGTTGTTCTTGACGGTCTCGATGAACTGGTCATAGGCCGCGCCTTCGGGCAATTCGGCCGGGAACAGCGCCGCCGGCAGCTTGCCTGGCGCCGGTGCCTGGCGCGCCGAGAACAGCGAGACCAGGCCGCGGGTGCCTTCGACCAGCTGCATGTCGGTGACGAAGTCGCGCAGCTTCTCGAGGTTGTTCCGTGCCAGCAGGGTCTTGCCCTCGACCACGACGAGGACGTCGAATTCCTCGGCCGGGAACTTCTTCGTCACTTCTTCGTATTGGCGGAATTCGCGGGTATTGGAGCGGAACAGCTGCGACAGCGAATCGTCGATCTTGATCCTGTAGATGCCGAACACGGCGCCGACGAGCAGCGCGACCAGGATGATGCAGGAGACGATCGGAGCCCGGACCGCGATCAGCCCGATGCGCTCCAGCCCGAAGGCGATGGAGGACGCAGGCCCCTGCTCGACCTTGTCGACATGAACCTCATTCTCGCGGTGCTTTTCGAGCATGCCTTTGTCCAGTTCCTAAATCGGCTTTAGCCGTGAGCTTATTGCGCCCCGCGAACGGCTTGAAAACGCCATACCAATGGGAGGCTTGCCCTTTGAAAATGCGCGGAAAATCGCCGGCAGCGGTTTAGCAGGTCAAGCGCCCTTCTCGCAAGCACGCCGGGGGTCTCCTGGTCGATCAAGATGCGGCGATTTTGCCGGAATGCCCGTCATTCTGGCACAGCCGTGCCGATTCGACGCGGGGCGCGGTCTCCGCTCTCGTCCTTGAGCGCCACGCCCGTGACCTGGCGCGCCAGTCCCTCGCGGACAAGCCAGGCGATTTTGAAGGCCGCCTCGTGATAGCCCAACCCTGCCCTGTGAATGTTCGACACGCAATTGCGCTCGGCATCGGTCAGGCCGGGCTGAGGCACGAAGGTCAGATAGGCCCCGAGGCTGTCAGGCGCGGATAGCCCCGGCCGCTCGCCGATCAGCATCAACACCATGCGGGCGCCGAGGATGGCCCCGATCTCGTCGCCAAGAGCAACCCGCGCGCCCGAGGCAACGACGACATGGCCGATCGCGACGGCATCCCCCTCGGCGAGGCGCGGCAGCAGCCTCTGCAGCAGCGCGGCCGCATGGGCATGGACCGCAGCCGCCGACAATCCGTCACTGATGACGATTGCAAGCTGGCACGGCGCTACGGCCGTCTCCTCCAGCATCGCGGCAGAGGCGGCGTCGAGCTGCCGTCCCAGATCCGGCCGGCGCAGATAATCTCCGCGATCGGCGGCCCGGCTGCGGACTTCGTTGCCGTCAAGGCCAAGCGCCCTCATCGCGGCAATCACACAAGGCGCGTCGAAGGCGGCATGCACGGCATCACGGGCACGGGCGTGCGCCAGTGTGAAATCGAGCAGCGGCCTGGTCGGCAGGCTCGCGCCGCTGCGCCCGAGCGCGACGCGCGCGGGCGTGAACGATTTCAAGTCGACAGTCGGGCGGGCCGGAACGGGCTTGTCGCTCATTCGGCGGGAACGGAGGCTTCGCGCAGCCTGATCGAATAGTTCGAGGCGTTCTGCTTGCCGCTGGTGGCCGCCCGCGCAAAGGTGATGAGGTGATGCGCGATCATGGTGCAGCCGATCAGGCCCTCCATGTCGCCGCGCTTGATGCGTCCAAGGGCGAATTTCCAGAACACGCGCCTGTAATCGCCGAGCACGCCGACCTTCCAGAAGATGTTGCGTATCATGACAAGGCCACGGCGGATGTTGGCCCAGGTCTTCATTTCGTCAGGCACCGGCATCTTGAGGCGATGGGGATAAACCTCGTCGCATTGATACTGGAAGCGCGCGTAGACCTTCTCCGGCTCGTAGGCGACGCTCATGGCGTGCTTCCAGGACGCGACGACCTCGTCATAAGGCAGCAGGAAGTCGACGTTGGAATCGCGCCCGTCGTCGTCGACCAGGCGCCCTTCTTTCTCCAGCCGATCCCACAGCGGCGTCTTCGGCAGGGCCTGCAGCAGGTTGATGGTAAGCAGCGGAATCCGCGATTCCTCGACGAAGGCGAGCAGCGCCTCCGACGTGTTGGGCTTGTCGGTATCGAGACCCATGATGATGCCGGACACCACTTCCATGCCGTAGGAGTTGATGGTGCGCACGCCCTCGAGGATCGGGACCATCATGTTGTGGTCCTTGTGCATGGCCTTCAGCGCGTCCGGGTCCGGCGTCTCGATGCCGCAGAAGATGGTGATGAAATAGGCCTCGCGCATCTTCTTGAGGATCTCCGGCCGCTTGGCGATGTTGAGCGTCGCCTCGCAGGCGAGCCGCACCACATAGCCGGTCTTCTTTTGCCACTCGATCAGATGCGGCAAGAGATCCATCGCCGCCTTGCGGTTGCCGATGAAATTGTCATCGACGAAATAGACCGTGTCGGTCATGCCGCATTCGCGCAGGCGATCGAGCTCGGCGATGATCTGCTGCGGCGACTTGATGCGCGGGTTGCGGCCGTAGAGGCCGGGGATGTCGCAGAACTCGCACTCATACGGACAGCCACTGGAATACTGGATGCTGCCGAGGAAATAGCGCTTCACATCGGCCAGCTCATAGGCCGGGATCGGAAACTCCGTCATCGGCACGCGATCTTTGGTCGTCAGCACCACCTGCTGTTCGGGACGCGAGGTGTCGCGCGAGAGGATTTCGAGCAGCTGATTGGTCGCGTCACCAAGCTCGCCGACATGGAGATAGTCGAACGACGGGTAATAGTCCGGGCAGGCGCTGACCGAGGGGCCGCCGAGCGCGACCGGCAGGTCGAATTCATGGGCGCGGCGGCAGATGTCGTTCATCTGCTGGCGCTGGATGTGCATGCCGCTGACGAAGACGGCCTCCGCCCATTCGAACTCCTCCTTGGTCGTGCGGCGGAGGTTCTCATCGACGAATTTGACCTGCCATTCCCTCGGCAGGTAGGCCGCGAGCAGCAACAGGCCCTGCGGCGGCATGAAGGCGCGGACGCCATCGGTCAGCGGATAAGCGTGCTCGAATGTGCCGAAGGATGAGGTGTAACGCGGAAAGACACAGAGAATACGCCGGCTCGTTCCGTTGCTTTCAGCGCGCATTGAACTTCCCCCAACCACGTTCCACTGATGGTACCGACGAGGTCTCCAGAAACATAGCGTAACGCTGCGACCGGAATTCCTCAATATTGTGGCAGCGAACTAATTCGTAAGACACGCCAATGGTTTCCCCGGTTCACGGCGGCGGACGGGGTTTTCGCGAGATTTTCCGCTTCACGCGATCAGCCGCGCGGCAAAATCGGGCAACAGGCCCGCTTCGCCGGCAAGGCGGAAATCGGCCCCGGCAATGCCCGTCCGAACCAGCCAATCGTCGAACTCGGGCGCGCGGGCCACCCCGAAGACGTCACGGACATAGAGCGCGTCGTGGAAGGAGGTGGACTGATAGTTCAGCATGACGTCGTCGGCGCCAGGGACCCCCATGATGAAGGTGACGCCAGCCGCTGCCAGCAGCGTCAGGAGATTATCCATGTCGTCCTGGTCCGCCTCGGCATGGTTGGTGTAGCAGATGTCGATGCCGAGCGGCAGGCCGAGCAGCTTGCCGCAGAAATGATCCTCCAGCCCCGCCCGGATGATCTCCTTGCCGTCGTAGAGATATTCCGGACCGATGAAGCCGACCACGCTGTTGACCAGCAATGGCGCACAGGCGCGGGCCACCGCATAGGCGCGCGCCTCGCAGGTTTGCTGGTCGACGCCGTGATGGGCGCCCGCCGACAATGCCGAGCCCTGGCCGGTCTCGAAATACATCACGTTCTCGCCGACCGTGCCGCGCTTCTGCGACAGTCCTGCCGCCTGCGCCTCCTTCAGCAGAGCAAGGTCGATGCCAAAGCTGCGGTTGGCGGCCTCGGTGCCGGCGACCGACTGGAACACGAGATCGACAGGCACGCCCTGCCCGATCAGCGACAGTGTCGTTGTGACGTGGGTCAGCACACAGCCCTGCGTCGGGATCTTTAGCCGCGCGATGATCTCGTCCAGGAGCCGCAGCAATTGGCCGATCACGGCCGGATCGTCGCTCGCCGGATTGATGCCGATGCAGGCGTCGCCAGCCCCGAGCAGCAGGCCGTCGAGGATCGAGGCGGTGATACCCCTGGCATCATCGAAGGGATGGTTTGGCTGCAGCCGCGTGCTCATCCGCCCCTTCAGGCCGATGGTGTTGCGGAAGGCGGCCGTGACCTGGCATTTCCGCGCCGCCAGGATCAGGTCCTGGTTGCGCATCAGTTTTGAGACCGCGGCCGCCATTTCGGGCGTGATGCCCGGCGCGAGCTTGCGCAACGCCTCTGATGTGGCGGCGTCCGACAGCAGCCAATCGCGGAAGGCGCCGACGGTCAGCGAGGCGACCGGCGCAAAGGCCCTGGCGTCATGGCTGTCGATGATCAAGCGGGTGACCTCGTCGGCCTCATAGGGAATGACGGCCTCCTCGAGAAATTGTCCGAGGGGGACGTCGGCCAGCGCCATCCGCGCGGCGATCATCTGCTCGGCGCTCCCGGCGGCAATGCCGGCCAGCCGGTCACCGGAGCGTGGCGGCGTCGCCTTGGCCAGGAGGTCGCGCAGGTCGGAAAAACTATAGGTCGTGGCGTCGATGGCGTGGCGATAGACCAAAGGCCCCTCCTGAAATCGTCGGCCAGTGACCGACTTTCGTCGGTCCTGAAAGCGGCGCTGGCGTCAGGGAATACGCGCTTGGCCGCCTGTGTGCACGCCGATGTTTGGGGCATTCCGGGCGATCCACGGGGCCAACCTGCCGAGAACCGATAGGACGGCACCAAATCGCTGAGATAGCTCGTCTTTCCTACGACCCTTGGCGCACACCCCAGACTTGCGCGTTAACGCTGCGTCCATCTTCATTCTGCATAGTTTTACGTCAATTTTATACGACCGCGCGACCGGCCGATCCTGGCCATCTGGGCCCGAACACCATGCAAGTCGACCGATCTGGGAATGCTGCCGGCCTGGCAGGCCGCTTCTCGCTCGCCACCAAGCTCTATGCGATCTTCGCGCTGTTCGCCCTGCTCACCGCGGCGATCGCGATGCTGTCCGACTACAACAGCCGCCGCGGCGCCGAGCTGACCAGCGCGATCGAGACGGCGAATGCGGCTGCGCTGAATGTCGAGCGCGTCAACTCGCTGGTCTATGCGGTCGTGATGGAATCGCGCGGCGTCTACATGTCGACCGAGCCGGCCGTGGTGAAGAAATACGGCGAGGGCCTGCTCAAGTTCAACGAGCAGATCCTGGGCGTCGTGAAGGGATGGGAGGGCATCGTCAAGGCTGACGATGCCGAGCAGTTCGCCACCTTCAAGAAGCGCATCGAGCAGTTCGTCGAGTTCCGCAAGGAGCTGGTCCGCCGCGGCGTCGAGATCAATGCAGCCGCAGGGCGCGAATGGGGTGACAACGACGCCAACCGCGCGGTGCGCTCGGCGCTGAACAAGGATCTCGAGGCACTCTCCAAGGTCTATGCCGAGCGTGCCAGGCAGATCGCGCAGCAGACCGAGACCAACCGCACGCTGTCCTTCGTGCTGACCTGCCTCGGCGGCGTGGCGCTGGCCCTGGTCGTGATCGGCATCATCATCATCGCGCGCTCGATCGCCCGGCCGCTCGCCGCGATCACTGCCACCATCAAGCAGGTCGCGGACGGTGCCGAAAATGTCGTGGTGCCGCACGCGGGCCGCGCCGACGAGATCGGCGCGCTGGCCCGCGCCATCGAGGTGTTCCAGGACGCGATGGGCCGCAACCGCAAGCTCGCCTCGCAGGTCTCGCAGGATTCCGCCGCACGCGAAGAGCGCGCGCGCCACATCGAGCAGTCGGTCGAGGCCTTCCGCGAAGCGATCGGTGCGATCATGCGCGGGCTCAGCGACAACGCCAGTGTCATGCGCGAGACTGCGCAGACCATCACCCGCGTCACGGCAGATGCGAGCGGCCGCGCCGGCACCGCCGCAAACGCGAGCGAACAGGCCTCGCACAACGTCACCGCGGTCGCGGGTGCCGCCGAGGAGCTGTCGGCCTCCGTCGAGGAGATCGGCCGACAGGTGCGGCAGAGCGCGAGCGCGGTCGAGCAGACCGGCCAGCGCACCGAGAAGTCCATCGCCGAGATCGAGAGCCTCGCCGCCGCCACGCAGCGCATCGACGGCGTGCTGACCCTCATTCAGACCATCGCCGAGCAGACCAATCTGCTCGCGCTCAACGCCACCATCGAGGCCGCCCGTGCCGGCGATGCCGGCCGCGGCTTTGCCGTCGTCGCGCACGAAGTGAAGGCGCTGGCGGGACAGACTGCGAAGGCGACAGCCGACATCAGCGAGAACGTCGCGATGATCCAGTCCTCCACCCGCAATGCGGTCGATGCGGTGCGCGAGATCGGCGACGCGGTGCGCGAGATCAACGAGGTTACCTCGGCGATTGCAGGTGCCGTCGGCCAGCAGGACCAGGCCACGCGCGAGATCTCCTCCAACGCACAGAGCGCCGCGCAGGGCAACGAAACGCTGGTCGCCAACATCACCTCACTGCGCGACGCCATCGGCGAGACCGATACGGCGGCCACCTCCGTGCTGACGGCGGCGAGCAGCCTGACCGCGACCGCCGACACGCTGTCGCGCGAGGTGGAAAAGTTCTTCCAGAACCTGCGCGCGGACAACCGCACGGCCAAGGCGGGATAGTCGCGCGCGGGCCGCTCGCGACGATGGCGATCGACCCGCTTCGACGGAATCGCGAAAACAACCCCACGCACAGTAGACGGGACGAGCCAATCAACGGCTTGACCGCCGAAACGGCAGCGTCTGCTGATTTTACGAAATCAGTTTGACATGTCGGGCAAAACACCGGCATGATGTCATCATGGCGGAGGTCGCATGGAGATCGTCCGGCGTGCATTTTTGCAGTTCATGGCCGGCGCGACCGCCGCGTCCACCATCTCTGTCCGCTCCGGCAGGACCGAAGAAATAGGCAAGCCGGTGCGCGTCGCGACCGGTCTGCTCGCGATGTGGCAAAGCACGGCCTGGCTGGGCGCGGAAGCCGGTATCTTCAAAAAGTATCGTGTCGACCTCGGCGTGCCGTTGGTGGCTATCGGCGGGCCGCAGGCCGCCGCCCGTTTGATCCAGGGCGACGTCGAGTTCGTTCATACCGGCGTCCTCCCCGTCGCCGAGGAGGTGCTCAAGGGCAACGATATCGTCATCCTGGCGACCCCGACGACGGAGTTTCCAAACCAGTTCGTAATGACGCAGAAAGAGATCACTGCGCTCGGTCAATTGGGCGGAAGGAAAGTCGGCGTGCTCTCCGAAACGGGCCAAACCAGCGTCGCGACACGCATCACCATCGAGAAGGCGGGCGCAACGGCCACCTACCTGCCCCTCGTCACCTTCGATCGAATCTTCAGCGCACTCGCGACGGGCGAGATCGACGCCGGCGTGCTTCCTGTCGATCTACGCTTTGTCGGAGCGTCTCGCCACGGCTGGAATGCCTTTCCGATTTACGAGTTCGGCGCTCCCTCGATTTTCGCCACCACGCGCAGGCTGATTGCATCCAATCGCGAGTTGGTCATGAACGTCATGCGCGGCTTCGTCGACACGATACATGTCTTCAAATCCCAGCCCGATCTTGTCGTGCCCTTGCTGCAGCGCTATCTGGGCATCGCCGATCGAGCGGCCGCCGAAGAGCTCTACAGGTATCATGTCCCCGTGTTTCAGAAGGTGCCGAAGCCGCTTCTGGGCAATCTCCAGAACATACGAAACGTGCTCACAGCCAAATATCCGGCCGCGGCTTCGCTCGAGGAGTCCGATATCTCTGACGGCTCGTTCATCGAGGCGCTGGAGCATGACGGGTTTATCGAGCGCCTCTGGCAGCCAGCGGAGAGCCGGCGATAATGTGCGGCGTGCAACCGCGAAATGCCGCCGTCCGCGCACTTATCCCGACTGATCGACAAATATCCTGACGCGTCCGACATCCTCGACCTCGCGATAGCGGCTGAGCTCGGCCTGCAGTTCCGGATCCGCATTGGCCCAGGCCAGCCAATCGAATTGGAATGAGCTGAGCAGATAGGTATCGACCAGGATGATGTTCGGGCGGCCGTTGCGGATGTCCGCGAGCAAATGCCGCCGCTCGAACTGGATGATGCCGTCCAGTTTCGCCTGCTCGGCGGGATCTGGCTGCGCGCTGTTCTCGCGCAGGATCGCGCCTGCCCCCAGCAGCTGCGCGCACGAGCTGCCGACCCAGGTTCCCTGGATTTGGCGGACAAGCGGATGCCCCAGACCGATATGATCCGTAATCGTAAGCAGCCGCGGGTGCTTCGCGAGGGCCTGCACGCGCTCCTGCAGCGGCGGAAAACGCGGCGCCGGCGATGACAGATAGAGCCCGATGAGCAGGACGGCCGCGAGCCCGCCGATCAGGGCCGGTGTCCTCAACGGCCATGTGCGAATTTGGAGCGCGGGCGCTGCAATCGCGAACAGACATAGCGCAAAGGCCGTATACGGCCAGCCCTTGCCCTGGATGATGAAACTGGCGGCTCCGCCGACCGAGGCGGCCAGCCACGGCAGAGAGCTGCCGCTCATCTTGAAGTCGCCAGGCGCCGAGAAGCGCAGGAACGCGACAGAAGCGGCGACCACGACGATCGGAAGAGGAAGCAGGCTGCCAAGCTCCTTGCGGATCGGGAGATAGGCCTCGGCGACCATCGGCGCATAGGTGGAGACGTAAGCGGGAAACAGGACGACCACCAGCGCGCCGTAGCCGATGACGACAGCCGCGGCAATGCATGCTTCGGACGTGAACAAGGGCCTGAGGGAACGCTGGCGGACGACGCGCAGGATGATCGGAAGGCCGACCACCAGCGCAAAGAACGGCTTGATGCCCATCGCCAATCCCGCCCCGGCCCCCGCGAGGATTGCGACTGGCCCCGGCGAGAGGCCGCGCCAACGCAGCGCAGTGATGGCGACAAAAGGGGTCAGCGCAATGACGGCGATGTGTTCACGTTGTCCGAATACGGCGCCGGGAAGCACGGCAAGCAGGAACGCGAACAACCAGGCCGAAATACTTCTTTCTCCGGCCTCCAATCCCGCGGACGCAGCGGCGCGATCGATGATGAAAAGCGCGCCCGCGATTTCAGCCATCACCATTGCGATCACGATGAACTGCGGCGCAATGCCTGACAGGCGTGAGAACACAACGGCCGGCATATACATGTAGACCGACAGAGGCGGATTGGACTCGAACAGGTCGACGCCGAGCTTTTGGCCGTCCAGGATCTTTTCGTCCACAGTCAGCAGCCAACCCAGATCCGCGTTGAGAACGAGGGGTATCTGAACAAGCGCAGCCGTCAGGAGGATCGCAGCCACGATCATCCACCGCCGCCTAGTGCTGAAAGTACTTCCTGACGTCCCCAAGAGTCCGACCACCTATCCGCCGCGCGATTCAAACCGTGCGGCGGAACGAACGGTCGAAGGGAATGACGAATCCGAGAATAACGATCGGCCGCACTCTCAACCATAAGGTGTTACTAATGTTTTACACTCGCCTTCGATTCGATTGCGTGAATCGCCGACCGGCTGCGGGTGGAACCGGATTCTGCCGATGATGTTCGATGATCGGATTGGCGAGCGGGCTAACTCGCTGTGGACTGCGACATCACGACGCGCGCAGAAAACGCGGATAGCCTCGCTCAAGCGTGCCTCGACAACGAAAAGCCCCGGCGCGCGGGCCGAGGCTTGCGATCCAGCTCGCGTACATCCGGCGAACCAATCGTCAGGAGAGAGACTAGCCGCGAATTTTGAACAGATGATGACGGAACTCGCCGCCGACTAATTGTCGCGCCGAGCGGAACCCAATTTAATCCATCACATCGCGAAGATAGAGCTCCACCAGCCCGAGCAGATGATCGATCGCATCATGGGCGGTATCGAGCACCAGATGGTCTCGATCCCATGGTTCGTAGTGCCTGCTGACGATCTCCTGCCAGGTCGGCGGCTTGAGGCCGGGAATATCGGACTTGCGCGCCTCCGCCCGCTGCCGGTGCAAAGCCACATCGCTGCAGATCACTTCGATCTCGGCGATCGGCATTGATGCTTGCAGTGCCGTCTGCCGCCAGCCCTCGCGGCTGGCCCGAACCGGATTGACGCCGTCAGCGACGACCACGCGGCCGAGCTTCAGGTTTTCCGCCGCCAGCGCGTTGGCGATGACGTAGCCCATCGGACCGACATCATGCCCCGCCGCGCGCAAGGACTGCTCGATCGCATCGACGCGGATATAGCTCGCCGCATACCGCCGCGTCAGTTCGCGTGACAGTGTGGTTTTCCCGGTGGCGGGAAGACCGCCGAAAACGATGAGGATGGGCTTGCCTGTCATGCCTCATCATCCGCTGGCGCGCCCGGATCTGCAACGGCACGGGCGCCGACGGCCTCAAAGCAGCATGGAGACGATCGCTATCAAGCCGATCGCCGTCAGACCCCACACCAGCGAATGCAAAGCCCAAGGCTGCATCGATGCACCTCGCCTGCCTGTCCTGCCGAACGCAGGAAACGCCCAGGCGCGGTGCGTCAATTGAGATAGATCAAAGGCCGAAAATGAGCAGGGAGGCGGCAGCAACGGTGAAAGCACCGGCCGCGACGACGACGACACGTATGATCAGCTCGCTGCCCATACGCAAGGTTAACCCATGATAACGCAGAGAGTCTGTGCAGTTTGTGCCAGAACTGCAGCAATTACGACGGGGCCGTCGCCGCCGAGGTCGCCGATCTATTTCGGCAGACATTCCACGTTATAGGCAATGATGATCTGGCTGGGATCGGCCTTGCCCAGGCTCTTCAGATCGTCCAGGCCGCTCTTCAGCCTGGCGCCCGCCTAGCTCAAGCTCCCCTCGAGCGTCGACTTCGCCGCCTTGCACCGTTCCTCGCTGGAGAATTCCTGGAACACCACGGTCGGCAATAGCCGCCATTCCGCCTTGTCATTGGTCGCGGCGGGACTGACCGAATACGAGAACACGTACATCAGGACCCACATGATGGGGCTCCGGTGCGATGCCAGCGGGAATGCGCGATCGCATCGCGCCATCCCGCGGCATCTCCTCGTTGATCCAGATCAACGGACGCTCAGCCCACCGGCCCGGGCGTCCAGTCATCGCCGGACAGCGGCCTGACCGTGACGTCGGGAATGACGCCAAGCTCCATGCCCGGATCGAAATGGCGCATCGTCCGCTCGTTGAGATCGATGATGCGACCGGGCCTGAGCGGCCCGACGTCGTTGATCTTGACGATGACCTTCTTGCCGACGGCCTCGACAAGCGCAAATCGCGGTCGCGCTCCGAATTGGACCCCACCGAATTTCTGCCGCAGGCTCGTCTTGATCGCAGCCGTCCACACCTCGGGATCGTAGCGCTCCCCGGAGGCTGTTTTCGGGCCGCCCTCCTCCTTGCCGGGCTTGAACGGATTATACGTGGACGCTGCACCAACGATCGCACCCTCGCAGGCTGCCTCGACGACGGCGCTTGATTGAACCCCACTTGTTTCACTACGGGCAACGGTCACAGAAACGACAAGCGCAACCAGGGCGCCGCAAACTGCGGCGCTCGAGCGGAACACCATCATATCTCCTTTGATTTTCGTGCGGTTCCCGATGCCGCAGGACGTGGCCAAGCGAACGCATCAGCGTTCTCGAACTTGCGCCAGCCTCTTGCGGATTCGTGCCAACCCCTGGCCGCGGAACCGTTGCGAGGACCTAGGCAGTCCCCGCGTGTCTTCGTTGTCGCTGTCTAAGACAGGGAATGAGTCAGCAACATGACCTCTGCGGTGATGGGTCTTGATCCCCGGAGTCTTACGCGCTCGGCGCGCGAGCACCATCGCGTAACGCCCGCGAAAACCGCAATGACGCGGAACTTCAGGACGTTGCACATCGTGGTTTTGCAACAGGAGGCTTGGTCGCCTACGCATCCCACGGACTGATCGTGGTTCAGGCGTCGCTTTGCGCCGATTGCTTCAGGTTGAGGGGCCGTTCAAAGCGCGAGACCACTGTCTCATCGCTTTGTTTTCAAGAAGCACGATCCCGTCCGGGGCCGCGCCATCGAGGAATTCAGCGACAAAGGCGCGGCCAATATCGTCCTGCTCGATCATACCGAAACGTCCGGGAACAAGACGCCCTAACCAGGCGACGTAATTCGGTGTGTGAACATTGCCTGCGATAATTCCCGGACGGAAAATCGCGAGGCGCCGGAAGCCAATCTTTTGGACTGTCTCCTCCTTCAGGCCCATCATTCGCACATAGCGGATCCTGCTTTTCGCCGTGCTTCCCACAGCCGAGAGCAGAGAAAACCGTGTGATGCCGCCGGCAAGACAACCGCGTGCAAAGCCGCCGACGACGCCGATTTCGAGGGCCGTCAGTTCCTCCTCGCTCCACTTCGCGCTGCCTTTGCCGACGCCGACACAGGATGCTCCGTAGACGGGATCACCCTGCGCGATCATGCCCCGCGCAAGCTTGGTCACGTCAGCCGGAAACTGAGCGGCCGCCGTATCCAGAACCACCTGCCGCACGCGGGAATTGGCGTTGAGAGACGCCTCCCTGCGATTGACCATCACGATCTCGCCGCACGACGGCTCTGCCGCCAGTGCGCGCACCACCGCGGCTCCGACCTGTCCCGTGCCGCCGATGATCAGGACGCGAAATGCCATTTGAACCGCCTCACGCTTCGCCACGACAGCAGGTGCCGTGGCGCGCTACTGATCTCTTGTTTTCGATTCGGCAATTCAAAGGCCCCGGAAAACGCCGGGGCTTCTTTCCGTCTCCAATCCGAAGCCGGCCAGCACCCTTTGCCGCCCTCCGGCCTATTCCTGGCGCACCGAAACCGGCTGCGCGCGGCCAAACAGGATCCGCTCCTGCATTTCCGCGAAGCTCGCATCCGCATTTGTTTCGCTCGTCATCAGCGACACCATGATCGCGACACCGAACGACAGCGGCATGCAGATGATGGCCGGGTTGCGCAGGGACACGAACCACCAGGCGTGTTCGACCTGCGCCAGCGTCTTGCCGAGGACGTCGACCTGGATGGTCGGCGACAGCGCGATGAGCAGCAGCGAGCTCAGCGTTCCCACCAAAATGCTGGCCACCGCGGCCTGTGTCGTGAAACGCCGCCAGGTGATGGCAAGAACGAGCGAGGGAAAGTTGGCCGCGCAGGCCACCGAGAAGGCGAGCCCCGCCATGAACGCCACGTTCTGCCCTTCGAACGCGACACCGAGAACGACGGCGAGCACCGATATCACCACGGTTGCGATGCGGGCGACCTTGAGCTGCTCGGCCTCGGAGGCGGTGCCGTTGCGGACGACGTTGGTCCAGACGTCGTGGCACAAAGTGGCGACGCCGGACAAGGTGAGGCCCGCGACAACCGCGAGCATGGTCGCGAACGCCACCGCGCAGATGAAGCCGAAGAAAGCGTTGCCGCCGACGGCGAGCGCAAGCAATGGCGCCGCCATGTTGCCGCCGCCGCCCGCCTTGGTGACCGCTTCAGGGCCGACCAGCACCATCGCGCCGAAGCCGATGATGAATACCATCAGGTGGAAGAAGCCGATCAGGCCGGTCGCGTAGAGGATCGACAGACGTGCCGCCTTGGCGTCGCGTACCGTGTAGGCCCGCATCAACACATGCGGCATCGCCGCCGTCCCGAACATCAGGCCGAGGCCGAGCGAAACGGCGTCCCATTGGCCAGAGACCACCCGTGAGCCGGGCTGAAGCACCTTTGCCCCGTACTTCTCCGAGGCCGCGGCAAACAGCTTTAGCGGGTTCATCTCGAAATGGGTGAGCACGAGGAAGGCGAGCAGCACGCCGCCCGCCATCAGCAGCGCGGCCTTGACCACCTGCACCCAGGTGGTGGCGAGCATGCCGCCGAACAGAACGTAGACCAGCATGACGCTGCCGACGAGCACCACCGACCATGAATAGGACAGGCCGAACAGCAGCTTGATCAGCGATCCCGTCGCGACCATCTGCGCGATCAGATAGAACAGGATCACCGCCAGCGTTCCGACCGCGGCCGCAACCCGCACCGGCCTCTGGCGCAAGCGATAGGCCACCACATCCGCGAAGGTGAAGCGGCCGACATTGCGCAGCGGCTCGACGATCAGGAACAGGATGATCGGCCAGCCGACCAGCCACCCGATCGAGTAGATCATACCGTCGAATCCGTTCGAGGTCACGATGCCGGCGATACCGAGCAGCGCGCCGGCGCTGAGGAAGTCGCCCGCCAGCGCCCAGCCGTTCTGCCACGGCGTCACCTCGCCGCCGGCCGCGAAGAAATGCTCGGTGGTGCGCGTGCGCCGCGCGGCCCAATAGGTGATCAGCAGAGTGAGCGCCATGAAGGCGAAGAAGAAGCCGATCGAGATCGCGTTGCTGCCCATGTCGTCCCCCTATCGATCAAGATCGCGCAAAGCGGGATCGAACACCCGGTTTGCCCACAGCACGTAGACGAGGCACAGCAGGAACGAGCTGACGATGACGAGCGGGCCGAGCAGGATGCAGAGCGACAATCCCGGCGCCAGCATCTGGCCGAGCAGCGGCTTGTCGAATGCAAACAGCGCCATGAACGCGAAGTAGATGAGCATCATCGCGGCACTCAGGCCGAGCGCGATGCGGAGCCTCTGCTTCGCCAGTGCTCCGGCTTGCGCCCTCGCCTCGGTGGCCGTGTCAGTCCGTGCGTCCATTGGAATCCCGATGTTTCGTGCCGGCAGATCAGGCGGGCGAAATCCAGCCGCCGGCCGTTGCAGGCAGCTTCCGGTGCGCCAGCAACAAAGGGAACTACGGATTTTTGCAATCTGCCGTGCGGATCTGCGGCATGGCTGACAGCCCCACCTGCATGTCCGGGTCGTTCTTCAGCGTGTTGCGAAGGAACGAACGGACCGCGCGAATGCGCGGGGCGAACTGGAGATCGCTGTGCACATTCAGCCAGACCTCGCGGCTGGTCGAGGCCAGACCCGGCAGCACGGGAACGAGGTCGGGTCGGCCGGCAGTGGCGAAGCTCGGCAACAAGACGATGCCGAGACCGCCGGCTGCGGCGTTCATCTGCGCGATCATGCTGTTGGAGTGGAAGGCGATGCGGGGCTCCTCGATGACATCCTCGAGCCAGCGCACCGAATCCACCTGGATCAGGTCTTCGATATAGGACACGAACCAGTGCTGCTGGAGGTCACGCAGGCTCTCGGGCGTACCGTGGCTGTCCAGATAGGCTCTGCTGGCATAGAGCCCCAGTCCAAACTTGCCAATCCGTTCCGAGATCAGGCCCGGCCCCGGTGGCTGGAAGAACGACACGAACAAATCGGCTTCGCGCTTGTGGACATAGACCGTCTGCGCCGAGGTCACGAGCTCCACCGTCAGTTGCGGCATGGTCTTGCGCAGATGGCTGAAGCGCTGCGCCAGGTATAGCGATGCGATGCCCTCCATCGTCGCCAGCCGGACCGTCCCGGCAAGCCCTTCGGTGTCGCCGATGCTCGCTTCTTCGTGAATGGCGATGACGGCGCTTTCGACCTTCTCGGCATGTCGCAACAGCCGCTCGCCTATCTCGTTCAGCCTCAAGCCAGTGCGGTGGCGCTCGAACACGGCAATGCCGAGCGAGGCCTCCATCTGGGCGATGCGCCGGCTCACCGTGGAATGGTCGAGCCGCATCCGTTTGGCGGTCTGGCTCAGATTGCCGGCGCGGGCGGCGTGCAGGAAGACCCGCAGATCATCCCAGTCGAGCGTGTCGAACATTGCGGGCTCCAGCATCTCGTGAACTTACGGCAGGGGTTTGCAAGTCCTGTTCCAGTCGGGGCATTCGATCCTCTGCAACCGGGCTTGCGATAATTCCTATGCGCGGGACCGAATTGAGGATGATACCGGAACGGTCGATCAGGACGCCAGGAAGATCCCATGCTCCCCCGTTTCAAGGCCGCCGCCGTCCACGCAGCACCGGTCTTTCTCGACCGTATCGCAACCACGGAGAAGGCCATTTCGATCATCCGCGAGGCCGCCAGGGCCGGCGCGGAGCTGATCGCCTTCCCGGAGACCTATATCCCGGCCTTTCCGGTCTGGGCCGCGCTCTGGGCGCCGATTGATAACCACGATCTGTTCGTGCGCATGGCCGGGCAATCGGTGCTGATCGACGGTCCCGAGGTCACGCGGCTGCGCGCCGAAGCGCGGGCGCTGGGGGTTATCGTCTCGATCGGCATCAGCGAACGCTCGCCGGTCAGTGCCGGTGGCTTGTGGAATTCCAACCTGCTGATCGGAGACGACGGCGAGATCCTGGTCCATCACCGCAAGCTGGTGCCGACCTTCTACGAGAAGCTGGTGTGGGCGTCGGGCGACGGCGCCGGCCTCAAGGTGGCGGACGGACGGCTCGGCCGGATCGGCTGCCTGATCTGCGGCGAGAACACCAATCCGCTCGCCCGATTTGCGCTGATGGCCCAGGGCGAGCAGCTGCACATCTCGAGCTGGCCGCCAATGTGGCCGACGCGCAGGCCAAGCGGCGGCGGCAATTTCAACAATGTCGCCGCCAACCGGATCCGCGCCAGTGCGCATTCGTTCGAAGCCAAGGCGTTCGGGATCGTGACCGCCGGCTACATGGACGCGCCGATGCACGCGTTCCTGATCGCGCGGGACCCCAGCGTGGCCGATGTGATCGACCAGACGCCGCGCGCGGCGAGCTTCTTCGTCGATCCGACCGGCGACACCTTAGGCGACATGCTCCAGGACGAAGAGGGTATCGCCTACGCCGACATCGACCTCAACAAATGCGTCGAGCCGAAGCAATTCCACGATGTCGTCGGCTACTACAATCGCTTCGACATTTTCGACCTGTCCATCAACCGGACACGGCTTGCTCCGGCGACATTTTTCGACGAGGCCGCGCGTCCATCGGCCGGCGCTACGCTGCCATCGGCCGATCAGGTCGAAATCGGCGAGCGATTGGGGTAGCCGTCACGCCATGCCTACGCCGCCGCGCTTGATCAGCTCTTTGCCAACGGCCGCGAGGTGCACCTGATCCGGGCCGTCACCGATGCGGATGAAGCGCGCGTAGACATAGGCGCGCGCGAGGAACGTATCTTGCGAGACGCCGGCGGCGCCGTGGATCTGGATGGCGCGGTCGATGACGCGCGCCGCCATGCTGGGCACCACGATCTTGGCGGCGGCGATCAGGTCGCGCGCAGCCTTGTTGCCCTCGCGGTCCATCTTGTCGGCGGCCTGCAGCGTCAGCAGCCGCGCCTGCGCGATCTCGCAGAAGGAGTGCGCGATGTCTTCCCGCACCGAGCCCTGCTCGGCGAGCGGCTTGCCGAAGGCAACGCGCGAAACGGAGCGCTGGCACATCAATTCGAGCGCGCGCTGGGCGCAGCCGATCAGGCGCATGCAATGGTGGATGCGGCCGGGGCCGAGTCTTCCTTGCGCGATCTCGAAGCCGCGGCCTTCGCCGAGCAGCATGTTCTCGACTGGCACGCGGACATTGTCGTAGACGATCTCGGGATGGCCGACCGGCGCGTCGTCATAGCCGTAGGTGAGCATGTCCCTGATGATGCGGACGCCGGGGGTGTTCCTGGGCACCAGGATCATGGATTGCTGTCGGTGACGATCGGGATCGTCAGGCGCGGTCTTGCCCATCACGATCAGGATCTCGCAATCCTGGTTCATCGCCCCCGAGGTGAACCATTTGCGGCCGTTGACGACGTAGTCGTCGCCGTCGCGCGTGATGGCACATTGGATGTTGGTGGCGTCGCTGGAGGCGACCTGCGGCTCGGTCATCGAGAAGCCGGAGCGGATGCGTCCCTCCAGCAGCGGCTTCAGCCAGCGCTCCTGCTGCGCTTTGGTGCCGTAGTTCGCGAGCACCTCCATGTTGCCGACGTCGGGCGCCGAGCAGTTGAACACTTCCGGCGCCCAGAGGATGCGGCCCATGATCTCCTTCACGGGCGCGTATTCGAGGTTGGTGAGCCCGGGACCATATTCGCCCGACAGGAACAGGTTCCAGAGCCCCTGCTCGCGCGCGAGGCGCTTCAGGTCCTGGAGCACGGGCGGTGTCCTGTAGCGTGCAGCCTCAGGCTTCACCTGCTCGTAGTAGAGCTCTTCAACCGGCTCGACATGATCAAGCATGAACCGGCGAACGCGTTGCTGCAGCTCGAGCGAACGGGTGGAGTGTTGAAAGTCCATTTTTTGATCCTCCCGCTCGTCGACGGTGACGCCGGTCGCGTAGGGTGGGCAAAGCGAAGCGTGCCCACCATCTCTCTCGAATCATTGACAGGTGGTGGGCACGGCGCAAATGCGCCTTTGCCCACCCTACGATACCGAGCGCGCGGAGAGCGTCCACTCACCCTGCTCGCTCGCCGCTCACGTCCCGCGCAACAATTCGCTCGCGACGACCCAGTCGTTGCCGTCGAACTGGAGCATATAGCCGTCCTTGATCGGGCGGAAATCCTGCGGCGTGGTGTTCAGCGTGATGCCGGCCCACCGTGTAGCCGTAGAGCGCGGCGACGTTGTTGATGTCGGCATTGGGCAGGCGGCGCTTCATGAAGTCGATATAGGCCGACATCGCCGGATCGTCCTTCGGCTCGGCCGTGAACGGCTTGAGCGAGCCGAGCGAGAGCACACCCTTGCCGGCGTCGAGGCCGGCCGGCGCCATCACGGCGGCTTTCATGGTTTCTCCCCGGAGCTTATCGTGCGCGCAAGGCGACCACGCGGCGTGCTGCCTTTTGCCAGCACGCCAGCTCAGCGGAGTTCCGCAAGGCGGTCTTGCGTCGAGTTGCTGGTAGCTATCCGCGCCGCTTCAGAGCGAAGCCGAGGCTCACCCAGCCGGCGCCCGCCATGATCAAATCGATGCCGAGGAACAGGCCGAGGATGTAGACGCTGTTCACAGGCCAGCGCGCGACGATCAAGAGACCGAGCAGCAGGGTGATGGCGCCTGACAGCGCGACCCACACCCACGGGCTCTCGCGCTTCATGCTGAAGGCGAGGAACAGCCTGACCGCGCCGGAGGCGATCAGCGATGCGCCCAGAAACAGCGTCAGCAAAACTGCCGCGAACACCGGATTGTCGAAAGTGAGGAAGCCGGCGATGACATAGAGCACGCCGAGCAGCACCCAGACCAGGAACTTGCCCCAGCTTTTCATCTGGAACGCGCCGATGATTTCGACGGCACCGGCGACGATCATCATCGCGCCGACCACGAGCACGCTGGCCACCGTCGCCATAACCACGCTGCCGAGCGCAACGAAGCCGGCGATCAGGTAGACGACGCCAAGGGCGACGATCCAGCCCCATTTGCCATGCAGCGCCGCGATGCCGGAGCCGAGGCCAAGATGGGGAGAGCTATCCGAAGCAGACGTCATGACGCACCTCCTGCATGTGATGCCCCAGAGCACATCTCAGGATAGCACGGCGCCGGGACGACAGCCAGCAGATCAGCCCGGCGGGCGCCAGCGTTGACGCAGATCAAGCGCGTGACCGCTCCATCTCGAGCTCGGCCTTGAGACTGTCGAGATCGCGATAAATTGAGGCAACCGCGAGCACCCGGCCGTCCTTGCGGTACTTCAGCAGGCAATCGCGGTCCTTGATGCTGCCGTCGATGGCGATGTCGTCAAAGCTCTCGGCGTGGCCGACATAGTTGATCGGCACGTCGTAATGCTGGCTCCAGAAGAACGGCACGGCGTCGAAGCGCTCGCGCCTGCCGAGCATGTTGCGCGCCGCAGTCTGGCCCTGCCGTTCCGCAACCACCCAATGCTCGACGCGGATGGTCTGCCGCGAATGCGGATCGGGCCAGCGCGCGATATCGCCCGCCGCGAAGATTCCGGCGACGCTGGTCTCCAGATATTCGCTCACGCTGACGCCGTGATCGACGGCCAGCCCCGCGTGCTCCGCCAGCGCAAGGCGTGGCTTGACCCCAATGCCAACCACCACGAGGTCGGCCTCGATCACAGCGCCGCTCTTCAGCGTGGCGCGCGTGCCCTCGACCTTCACCACGGTGTCCTTCAGATGAAAATTCACCCCGTTCTCTTCATGCAGCGCGCGAACAAAGTCGCCCATCTCGGGGCCAAGCACCTTCTGCATCGGCCGCTCCTCGGGCGCGACCACGTGGACCTCGATCTTGCGCACGCGCAAGGATGCCGCAACCTCGAGCCCGATGAAGCTGGCGCCGATCACCAGCGCGCGCTTCGCGCCGCCGGCGGCCTTGATGATGGCGCGGCTGTCGGCGACGGAGCGCAAGGTGTGGACATGCGGCTGGTCGGCACCTGGTATCTGGAGCTTGACCGGCTCCGCACCGGTGGCGAGCAGCAGCCGATCGAATGGCAGCTTGTCGCCATTGCCGAGCGTGACGCTGCGCGTCTTCGGGTCGATCCCCGAGACGTCAGTATTCAGCCTGAGATCGATGCCGGCGTCCTGATAATAGTCTTCGCCGCGCAGGGGCAGCCAGTCCTCCGGCGCGCTGCCGGCGAGATAATCCTTGGAGAGATTCGGCCGGTCCACCGGCATCGCACCGTCATGGCTGAGCATGGTGATGGCGCCGGCAAAGCCCTCACGGCGAAGCGTCTCGGCCGCCGCAAAGCCGGCCGCACCGCCGCCGACGATGACGAATTTTTCCGGCGTCGGCGCGCTGCGATGGACCGTCGACGGTTTGGCCGCCTCGCGCTTGCGCCGGACGATGATCCTGTCCTGATCGCGCGCGACGTCCCACACCGCCAGCGCACTCAGCGCCGGCGGCCGCGTCACCTCGCCTGACCGCAGGGCGAAGCAGGCATGGTGCCAGGGACAGCGGATGGTGTCGCCCACCACGAGCCCCTCGGCGAGCGGGCCGTGATAGTGGCTGCACAGCGGCTCGATCGCAAAGATCTCGCTGCCGGCCTGGACCAGCAAAACATCCTCCTCGCCGACATGGCCGAGCAGCTTGCTGTCCTTGAACTCGGAGAGCGAAACGCCCTTGGTCAGGTCGGGTCCGCTCGGCTTCTTGTCCTCGGTCATGGTCATCTCCCTGGCAGCTCAGGATTGGACGACGGCGACCGCGAAAAGTTCCTGCAGTCGCGAAAATCAGGACGCCGCTTTCCGCACGTCCAGCACGGCCCGCGCCCATTCGGCCGGCCGTTCCTGCGGCAGATTGTGGCCAGCACCGGCGAAGACGCGCCGCTCGAAGAAGTCCTCGAATTTCTCCGCGTGGTGAGCGGTACCCGGGATGACCCCGTCGCTGTTGCCATCGATCGCGATCGTGGGGACGCGAACCTGTGGCTGCGCGGCCAGCTTCGCTTCGATCGCGGCATAGGCGGGATCGCCCTCGACCAGCGCATAGCGGTGGCGATAGGAATGGATCACGACATCGACGAAATCAGGATTGTCGAACGATGCCGCGCTTCTCTCGAACGTGGCGTCGTCGAATTGCCAGGTCGGCGACCACATCGCCCAGAGCTGGCGGGCGAAGCCACGCCGGTTGCGCTCCAATGCGCGGCGGCCGCGCTCGTTGTGGAAGAGATATTGATACCAGAGCGCCGCCTCCATCTGCGGCGAAGCTGGCTCCATCGCGCGCGCGATGTTCTGGATGTTGTAGGAATTGCCGGAGACGAGCCCGACGACGCGCTCAGGGTACAGCACCGAGACCACGCAGGCCGCGCGCCCACCCCAATCGTAGCCACCGACGACCGCGCGTTCGATGTTGAGCGCGTCCATGAAGGCCAGCAGATCGGCGCCCAGCGCCGCCTGCTCGCCGGAACGCAACGTCTGAGCTGAGCGGAACCGCGTCGGCCCATAGCCGCGCAGCCAGGGCACCAGCACCCGCGCGCCGGCCTGGGCCAGGATCGGCGCAGTCTCGGCATAGGCGTTCACGTCATAGGGAAAGCCGTGACCCATGATACAGGGCCAGCCATCGGGCGTGCCGTAATCGAGATAGGCAATCTCAAGAACTTCGGTCGTGACGGATTTGTATTGCATGCTGCTCACTCAACCTGGCGGCAAAGCGTATATCGCACCTGTCGGTGATCCAACTGCTTTTGCGTAGCGTTCCTGCCGCATCACAGTCGAGGTTGCTGCATGGTCTATGTCTCCATGACCGGCTTCCGCCCGCGCGGCGTCGCACAGCTGCCGCGATTCTGGTGGCGAACTTTCCAGTCGCTGGCGCAGGCGCGCCGTGCGGCCGGAATTGTCGCGGTCGAGGCGAGGATCGTTGGCGGAACGTATCACACGCTGACGGCATGGTCGGATCTTGTCAGCATGCGCAGCTTCGTCGCGAGCGGCGCGCACCTCAAGGCCATGAAGAACGTCCGCAGCCTCGGGACCGGAAAAATCTTCGGCTACGCGCCAGATCAGCTTCCGGATTGGGACACGGTCTACGGGCTCTGGAAGCGCCATGGCCGGGAGGTTTGACCGGCCGTCTCAGGCGGCCTCGACCGTCATGGGGGGCTTCCGCGCGTCGGCCTCGGGCGGCAGCGACGCCTTCTCGTCATCGATCATGCGGTTCACGATCTCGACCGGCATCGGTCGGCCGAACAGGTAGCCCTGCACGCTGTCGCAGCCCTCCCCGCGCAGGAAGTCGAGATGGCGGGTGGTCTCGACGCCCTCGGCCAGCACCGGAATATTGAGGCTGCGGCCGAGCAGCAGCGTCGCCTTGACGATCGCGGCCGCGTGGACGCTGGTCTCGACCGCTTGAATGAAGCTCTTGTCGACCTTGATCTTGTCAAACGGAAACGCCTGCAGCGTCGAGAGCGAGGAATAGCCGGTGCCGAAATCGTCCATGGCGACGGTGACACCGATCGCCTTCAACGCCAGCACGACCTGGAGTGCGTGCTGGCGGTCGGCGATGATGCCGGTCTCCGTCAGCTCGATCTCGAGCCGGGCGGGCGCCAATCCCGTCTCTTTCAGGATCTCCGCCACGCGCCGCGGGAGATCGTGATTAAGTTGCATCGGTGCCACGTTGACCGCGACCCTGAACGGCAGGCGCCATTGCGCGGCGGTGATGCAGGCCGTCCGCATCACCCAGTCACCGATCTCGATGATCAAGCCGGTCTCTTCGGCGATCGGGATGAAAGCGTCGGGCGGAATGCGTCCCCTCTGCGGATGATTCCAGCGGATCAGGGCCTCGAAGCCGACGATGCCGCCTGTATTGGTGTCGTTCTGCACCTGATAGTGCAGCTCGAGCTCGTTGCCGGCGAGCGCGCGCTTGAGATCGATCGCGAGCTCGGCGCGGATGCGGCTCGCCTCGTCCATCGACGGCTCATAGGTGCAGATCTTGCCGCGTCCGAGGCTCTTGGCGCGGTACAGCGCAAGATCGGCGCGCTGGATCAGCAGATCGCCCGCCTGGCCGTGCTCGGGAAACAAGGCAACGCCGATGCTGCAACCAACCGCCAGGGTCTGGTGCTGCCACTCGACCGGATCGAGCACAATGTTGCGAAGGCGCTCGGCGAACTTGGCCGCCTCGCCGCGGGCGAAAACGTCGCTTTTGACGGCGACGAATTCGTCCCCGCCGGTGCGCGCCAGAAACTCCCCAGGCTGCAATTGGCCGGTAATGCGCTGGGCGACCTGCTGCAACAGATGATCGCCGCCGACATGGCCGTGGACGTCGTTGATGTCCTTGAAACGGTCGAGATCGATCGCCAGCACGACGACGCGCGCAGTGTCGTCGCCGCGACCGGCGAGCAGATCGTGAAGGCGCTGCACGAGGCCGTTGCGGTTGGGCAAGCCTGTCAGCGGATCATGCATCGCCAGATGCTTGAAGCTCTCGGTCGCCTCGTTGGCGGCCTGCAGATCGATCGCATAGGCAGAGGCCGCCATCGCCATCATCAGGCTGATGCCGACAGTGACGCTGGTGATCATGAACGTATCCGACAGCGCTTGCGGCGGCACGGCCAGGTCTGACACCGGGTACACCGTCACCGCGGCCATGCCGGCGAAATGCAGCGATACGATCGCGAGGATCATCGCGAGCGCGCCGCCATATTTGCAGAAGCGCGTGATCGGCCGCGCGATGCGGTTGGCGGCCACCGCGCCGAAGCCGGCCGCGAGCAACACGGACAGTGCAACGAGTGAATGATTCCAGCCGAGCATGCCTGGAATTTCGAACGCAGCCATGCCGGTATAGTGCATTGCCGCGATGCCGAGACCGAAGATTGCACCGCCGCCCTCGATCGCGGGCCCGAGCCTTGTGCGGGTGGTGATGTAGAAGCCGGCCCAGGCGAAGATCACGGTGATCATGAGCGAGGCGAAGGTCAGCCCGGGCTCGAAGGCGCGCGCGACCTGCGCGTTGTAGCCGAGCATCGCGGCGAAATGCGTGGTCCACACCGTGCCGCCGGCGACCAGGCCGGATAGGAACAGCAGGTTGAAGCGCCGGGCACCAATGTTGCGCCGGACGCGTGCGAGCAGCCGCATGGACAGGAGCGACCCGAGCACGCAGACCAGCACCGCGACCGCGACGTAGCGCAAATCGTGCTGGCCGGGCAGACAGGTCAGGGCTTGCCACATGCGAAATCATTCTCCTCGAAAGCAGATACGAAGCCGGGTTGCGGACGGATCAATGCGCCTTCGATCAGGGTTAGCAGCGCGTGAACGCCGCCAGGCCTGAACCTTGGCCGGGCAGCCGATCCAGCCATGGCGCGGCTTAAGCCAAGGTATAGGCAGGCGGAATCAGCCCGGCCGAAAGATCGGCACGATGAAAAAACGATTGCGGTTTGCTGCGGCTTTTGCCGCAAGCGGGAACCTTGGTTGCCGAATACCGCCGCTTGTCGCGGCCGAGCCGGACACCTAAAACGAGGGGCACGTGGTGTGATCCGGATGACCGCGTCCGTCGTTATGGATGGGACATGTTATCAGAGGTTCCATGACGGCCGGTCTTCGCGCTGTGAGCAGGTCCGTGTGGCGCAGGACCCCTGCGGTGGCTGTTCGGCGGGACCGGCCTCGCGGATTTTCAGGTGAAAGGCCCAAGGTAACCGTGGAATGGGCTGAATTGATCGGGCGCGTCGCGGCCCATGGCGATCGGGACGCGTTCAAGCTCTTGTTCGAGCATTTTGCTCCGCGCGTGAAGGGATTCCTGGTCAAGACCGGGATGAACGCCGACGCCGCGGAGGAGATCGCGCAGATGACCCTGCTGACGGTCTGGCGGAAGGCGGCCCAGTTCGACCCCGCGTCCGCGGGGGCGGCTGCGTGGATCTTCACGATCGCGCGCAATCTGCGCATCGATTCCGCCAGGGCCGCGGCGCGGCTGGCCAAGACCGCGGTGAGTGCAGGACGCGACGAGACACCTGAGGTCGCGCACTCGCCAGAGGCCATGATGACCCGATGCGAGGACGTGTCGCGCGTATCGGCGGCACTCCTGCAATTGTCAGACGAGCAATCCACCGTGATCCGAATGTCGTTTATCGAGGAGCAGCCGCACGGCGAGATCGCCGAGCGGCTCGGTATTCCGCTCGGGACGGTGAAGTCTCGCATCAGGCTCGCCATGGCGCGGCTCAAAGATATCTTGGACGACTGACATGAGCATCAACCATCATCCCCCTGAAGATCTGCTGGCGGATTTTGCCGCAGGCCGGCTCGACGAGGCCGACCGTCTCGTCATCGGCGTCCATGCCGCGCAATGCCCAAATTGCCAGCGTTTCATCGCCGCGATCGAGCAGCTTGCGGGTGCAGCGCTCGAACGGGCCGCCCCGGTCGCCATGGCGGACGACGCGTTCGCGACGATCATGGCTGCGATCGATGAGCCGGAGACGGCGTCAACGCCGGCACCGGCCTCTTCGCAGGCTGTGCCGCTGCTCGACGACGACCTGCCCGAAATGCTGCGCAAATGCCGGTTCGCCAAGAGCCGGCGCGTGGCGCCGGGCGTCAAGATGCAACCGATCGTCCTGCCCGGCGCGGACACCTCGCGCGCGTTTCTGCTGTGGTCCGCGCCCGGAACGCGCATGCTGGAGCATTCGCACACCGGGACGGAGCTGACCCTGGTGCTCAAGGGCAGCTTCAGCCATCAGGGCGGCGAATACCGGCCGGGCGATTTCGATTTCGGCGACGGCGAGGTCGATCACCAACCGATCGTCGGCGGCGACATGCCATGCCTGTGCCTGGTGGCCATGAGCGGGGATTTGCAGATGCATGGCTGGCTTGGCCGGCTGATCTCGCCCTTCGTGCGGCTTTGAGCGACCTCATGTGATCCAGTCGCGCCGCGCCGTCGTTCTGCTGGCAGGAAATGCTGGAGGACGAGGACATGAGTTGCGGCAGGCGAACGGCACGGGACCCGATGGTCGAGCGTCTGAGCGATCTTCTTGCCCGCGTCGGGCGCGGCGACCAGCGCGCCTTCGCCGAACTTTTTGCCGCGACGCGCAACAAGCTGCGCAAGACCGCGCGCCCGATCACGCCGTGCGATGCAGACCTCGACGATCTGCTCCAGGATGCTTATCTCAAGATCTGGAAGCATGCAGCTCACTTCGATCCGGTCCGTTCGTCACCGATCACCTGGATGTGCGCGATCATGCGCAACACTGCGATCGATGCTGCGCGACTGAAGCAGATGCCGACGGCGGAGCTCGAACAAGCGCTGGCGGTACCCGACCCCGCCGCGACTGAAGACGGATTCGACTACGACCACGCCCAGCCGATCGCTGCGCGCGCCATCCAGCGGCTCCCTGATCAACGCCGGCAGTTGCTGTCGCAAGCCTATATCGAAGGCGAAAGCCGCTTGATGCTGGCGCAGCGGTTCGGCGTTCCGGTCGGCACGATCAAGACCTGGCTGCGGCGGACAGTCGTTTCGCTGCGCGAGGAATGTCTGGCCTGCGCCGCGGGCGCGGTAGCAACGCAACCTCATCCGTGAGCCGGCGTATGGCCCGACTCGGCGAGCCGGAGCGAGAGGTCAGGAATCTGGTGCTGGTGTTCGGCGACCAGCTCGACCTCGACAGTGCCGCGTTCGACGACTTCGAACCTAGCCGGGACCTTGTGCTGCAAATGGAGGTGATGGAAGAGACCTCCTATATTCCGCAGCACAAGAAGCGCATCGCCTACTTTCTCGCCTCGATGCGGCATTTCAGGGATGAACTCGCCGCACGCGGCCGGCGCGTACACTATGTCGAGATCGACGCCCCCGAAAACACCGGCCGCTTCGAAACCGAGATCGCACGCGCTCAGCAGACGTTCAGGCCGTCGCGCACGATCGCGGTCGAGCCCGGGGATTGGCGGGTTGTCGAAAAACTGCGCCGGCTGGTCCAGCCGCCGGAGCTGCGCAGCGACCGCCATTTCCTGTGTTCGCGCGACGAATTCGCGACGTTCTCCGAACGACATCCCCGACCGATCCTGGAAACGTTCTATCGCGCCATGCGCCGGAAGACCGGCTTGCTGATGGATCGCGAGGGGCGGCCTATCGGCGGCGCCTGGAATTTCGACGCCGACAATCGTAAATCGTTCGGCAAGTCCAGCCCGCCATCGCCATCTCTGCCGACCAATGCCCCGGACACAACTACGGCGGGGGTGCTGCGGCTCGTCGCCCTGCGTTTTGCCGACAGTCCCGGCAAGCTCGATGATTTCAATTTGCCGGTCACGCGCAGCCAGGCGCTGACCCAATTGAACGACTTCGTCGCAAATCGGTTACCCCTGTTCGGAACCTATCAGGACGCGATGCGGTCCGGCCAGCCTTTCCTCTACCACTCGCTCTTGTCAGGACCGTTGAATCTGCACCAGCTGCGTCCCTTGGAGGTCGTCCAATCGGCTCTGCGAAGCACTTCAGCGCCATTGAACGCGCTGGAAGGATTTTTGCGCCAGATCATCGGATGGCGCGAATTCGTGCGGGGCGTCTATTGGCAGCGCATGCCGAACTATGCCGAAGAAAACGCGCTCGGCGCCGAACTTCCAGTGCCGAGATTCTACTGGACCGGCGAGACCGAGATGCGCTGCCTCGCCGAGGCGATCGGCCATACCATCGACCATGCCTATGCCCACCACATCGAGCGATTGATGGTCCTGGGCCTGTTCGCCATGCTGCTCGGCGTAAGGCCCTACGATGTTCATCGCTGGCATATGTCGATGTTCTGGGACGCGATCGACTGGGTCTCGCTGCCGAACACACTCGGCATGAGCCAGCATGGTGATGGCGGGATCGTCGGTACGAAACCCTATGCCGCGTCGGGCAACTACATCAACCGCATGAGCGATCACTGCCGGCATTGCCGTTTTGATCCCAAGCAGGCGATCGGCGAGAAGGCCTGCCCCTTCACGACGCTGTACTGGAATTTTTTGGACAAGCACCGCAAACGCTTCGCCGGCAACGGCCGAATGAAGAACCAGTACGCCAATCTGGATCGCAAGGACGCGTCGGAATTGCCTGCAATACGGCGGCAGGCTGCGAAGATCATGGCAGCCGCGACCTGACTGCCCGTTCAATTGAGCATGAAAATGCTGGCGTTGAGCAGGGTGGCAAATGCGACCCAGGCAAAATATGGAACGAACAGCAATGCCGCCGTCCGGTCCGCCGCCCAGCACTCGACGATGAAGCCGACGATCGCCAGCAGCATCGCGACAATGATGCCGAGTGCGAGGCCGGTGCGATGCCAGGTGAAGAAGATCGGCGACCAGGCGAAGTTGAGCAGCATCTGCGCGATCCAGAGCAGCATGGCTATGCCATACGGCGCCCGCTGCCACGTTCGCGCGCCGGCGAGCCCGATCAGGAGGTAAATCACGGACCACACCGGCGCGAAGACCCAGTTCGGCGGGTTAAACGGCGGCTTCATCAGACCGGCATACCAAGAGCCGGGCAGGTTCGCGCTTCCGATCGCGAAGCCGATACCGAGCACGATGAGAACGAAAATGATGGGGGTCGTCAAAGTCGTCCGCATGCCTGCGTGACCGCGTCAAAAGATAACTCTGTCCCGTATTAACGCGGGATCAGCAGATTTGGATCACGTCTTATTTCTGCGGTCCGGACAGCGAGATGTCGCGTTCGGCGCGGAACACATTGCTGTAGAGATTGGCGATCCACTGCCGGCCGATCTCGGTCTTGTTGAGATAGCCGATCTCGGTCTGGATGTGCGGTGCGACGCTGTTCCAGTAGAATTGCGGGTAGCGATTCACAATGTCGGCGGGCGAGTCATAGCCGAGCTGGCGGTTGATGCCGACCTCCTCGAACTCGTAATAGAGCGCGTTGGCCTTGCGCAGATAGTTGGGATCGCCGAGCTGGCCGATGAAGTCGGCGGCACGGAGGATCGAGGCCTCGTCGTCATATTCCTGGCCCTCGCGCGCCGGAAAGCGCGTGCCTTCGATGGCGCGGGCGACGCGCTCCGGATCAACTCCCGGAATATGCCGCAACCTCCGCGTGACATACAGCTTCGAGCGATCGACGTGATACATCATCAGGCTCGCATCCGATGCACCGCGTGGCAATGAGATCTTGGTGTCGGCCGCATCGATGACGAAGCCGTCGGCGTCGTCTTCCTCGAATAGCCCGCGCACATAGCCGATGTCGTGGGCGAGGCAGGCGATCAGGACATGAACGTAATCTTCGCCCGACAGATGGGTATGAAGGCTTCGGCCGCGGAGAATGGCCTGGGCTGCCAGCGTCACCAGCATCGTATGCTCGATATTGTGATAGAGCGCATCGCTGTTGCCGATGCACTCCATCGCGGTGCGCGTCGCGCTTTCGACGATACTTGCGGAAGCCTCATCGTACCGGCGACGCATGAAGCTACCGAGGAATTCCTCGAGGGATTCAGCCGCCAATCGCGGTAACGTGATCATGGGTGCAGCCCCGTCTGTCGGCAGTGTCCCACGGCAACTCCCGACGCCTTGTTCTCGTCCTCGATGCAGGCGCCAGCATAGCCCAATCTGGGGCGACTGACCAAATCCCGGAACAAAAATACGTAAATATGTTGCTCTCCCGCCGCGCAGCATCACGGTGGCGGTCACAGTCCGATGCACCCCATGGCCAGGCCGTGCGAGCGCTGCGCCAGCATGTCCAATGACCGACCGTTCATCTTGCGAGGAGGGACGTAAGAGTGCCGGGGGCACCGGTGCGAGGCGGCCAGGACGGCTGCACCGCATTGCGGACGGTCGCGTCAATTCCCTTGGACGAGGCGCGCAAGCATCCCGTCGAACGCGAGCTTGATCCTGCGGATATACGGATCCTTGTAGGGAAATTCCGGATTCTGGTCGTGCACCAGCATGGAGGCGTTGACCTCGAACACGACGAGACGGTTGTCAGGGTCCAATCCGCAATCGATGCCGAAATAGTCGAGACCGATGCGATCGCGAATGACTCGCAACGCCGCATAGTGGCGCGGGCTGAAGACCTGCTCGGGGGCACGCAGAAAGTGCTCCTCCTCGGTCTGCATCCAGGCGTGATTAGCCATCTCCGTCGCATCGCGATGGAGCTTCCAGTCGTCTCCAATCGCCAGATGATAGGGCAGGATTTCCTCGCCCACGAACAAGAACCTGTACTTGCGGAAGAAGCCGTCAACGGACCGATAGTCGATATAGTCGATTACGTAGCGGTCATGGTCCGCATGGGCCGCAAGGAACGAGATTAGCGCAGCGACGTCTTCGAGCTTCTCGAAGAGGTCGCCACCATGCATACCGGCCTGGCGCGCCAGCAGCGGAAAGGCGAGCTCGAGGCCGTCAGGGAGCCCCTCGCCGGCTGCAATGCGGATCGTGCGCGGCACGCGGCAGCCATCGACGTCGGCGAGCGCCAGAGCCGTGGCGTCGCGCGTCGTATTCCGGATTTTCGCGGGATCGTTGACGATGGGCTTGCCGAGACTGCATGCAATGGTTGCCGCGAGCGGAAGCACGCCCGTGCCCTGATCGGCGTCGGAGACGAGGTTGACGACGATGTCAGCCTCGCGCGCCAGCAGCGCGATATCAGGCCGGCTATCGGGCAAGAGCGACAGGATGCTGGTCTGGTAGGCGCAATCCCTGAACAGGAATTCGACCGGCGTGTTGCCGACGAAAGGCGCAAACAGCGCCAGCGTTCGAAACGCCGGCGGCGATTGGGTCGCCTGCCTGCGCAGGATCGGATGCACTTGCGCCGCGCGGGCGTAAGCGGCCTCCGCCGCCTCCTCTTCGCCGCGTGCCTGGCGGATCGCCCCGACCCAATAGAAATTCTCGGCCTGTCCGGGCGCGAGCGCCACGGCCTGCTCGAACTGCGCCACGGCCTCACCGGTCTCGCCGAGCTCGAAGCAGACCTTGCCGAGCTGGCTGCGCAGATCAGCGTCGTCGGGCGTCTCCTCGATCAATTCGAGCAGCAGAGCCTTCGCGATCGTGAATTGCCGCGTTGCCGTCAATGCCTGCACCAGATTCGTGCGCGACGGCCGATGGCCCGGATTGCGCCTGAGCGCCTCCAGGTAAAGCGAGATCGCATCCTGAACCATGCCGGTGCGCTGATGGACGATGCCGAGATTGCACCAGCAGGCGACAAGATGCGGCGCGATGCGCAAGGCCGCCTTGTAGTTCTCGGCCGCGGAGCCGATGTCGTCGCAGAGCATGAAGGCATTGGCGAGCGCTGCGTGCAGATCGGCAACGCCATCGACGACGACGCCGATCGACGCCGTAGCCGCAAGCGCGAGCCCGGCCTGAAATATTGCGATCGCGGGCCTGATCTCGCCGCGCCGGTAGTGCTCGCGCCCGGTGCGCAGCATGTCGGTTATGCTTGGCGTGCCGGCGGCAGGCAGCGCGGAGGCCATCGATGGTGACGTCATATGGTCTCCGGCGGTGACGCCCTGAAGGTGACACCATGCAGATTGATCGCCGGCGTAATGCCGTAATGATTGCCGCCGAAGGCGCGCATGCGGCGCCACAGTTCGTCCCTGGAGATGTCGAGCGGGATATCGCAAGCCTGCCTGTAGCTGCGGCGGGTATTGATGCGGCCGCTCCAGGACAGCGCGCAGCGCGGCAGCAGGGACGCCTCGCGCGCCAGGGGCTCGGCCCAGACTTCGAACATCTGCAGGAGGTGCGCATAGGCGAGCTCGCCGAGGCCCATGAGTGTGCAGCCTTGCGGGACAGGAAACGACATCACGTCGAGGATCGCACCGGAATCGACCCGCTCCGCCATGGCGTGAAAGGTCACGCCGAACGTCTCCGCGCGGTCGTAGAGCGCGAAATGGGCCGGAGCCCAGCCTGGATAGTTCGGCGGTCCCGGATGAAAATTGTAGGCACCGTGGCCAAAGCGTGGGAGCAGGTCGGCCGGCACGATGACGCCGGAGGCGAAGGCGACCAGGCGGGCGTTGCGGAGGGCCGAGGCATCGATGCTGCGGAGCTGTTCGAGATCAGACACCGGCCAGATCGCCAGATCAGGCCTGAAACTTCGCAGCATTCTCGACAGCGCCACCTGCTCGGCGGTCTCCGTCAGCAATGCAAGTCCCTCGACCATGGTTCGACTTCAGCAGCGTTGAAACTGAGCCAATATGTCGCGGGGTAGCGTTAACAGCGTGTTAATGAAGCGCGGCTCGGCCCGGCGAGGAAATACGATGAAACAAATTTCCCGCGCATGGACTCATTCGGTCACACAGCGGGGTCTGTGAAACTACGGTCATTCCACCAGCAACACGTCTACCGCGACACCGAGCTTCTGCTTCGGCGAGCCGACGATGATGCCGTCGACCGGGGACACATCGGAGAAGTCGCGGCCCACCGCCAGCACGATGTGGTCGTTGGCGACCAAGAGATCGTTGGTCGGATCGAAATCAATCCAGCCGAGCTCCGCCCCACACCATAGCGACACCCAGGCATGGGTTGCGTCCGCGCCCTGCAAGCGCGGCTGACCCGGCGGCGGAATGGTGCGCAAATAGCCGCTGACATAGGCCGCGGGCAGGCCGAGCCCGCGCAGCCCCGCGATCATGACATGAGCAAAATCCTGGCAGACGCCATGGCGCTTGTCGAAGACCTCGTTGAGCGGCGTCGAGATCGCAGTGGCCTTGGGGTCGTAGCGAAACTCGGCACGGATACGGTGCATCAGATCAACCGCGCCGGCGAGGATGCCGGTATCGGGCCTGAAGCTCTCCGCGGCGTAGGCGCTGACGGGACGCAGAACAGGCACCAGCGGGCTCGCAAAGACATAGCCGACCGGCGAGGACGGCCCGAGGCTCGTGGCCTCGAAGGCAATGTCGCGGATGCTCTCCCAGGCCGAGCTGGCAGCGTCGCGCGCCGGCGGCTTGCGATCGACCGAAACGCGCGAGCGCGAGTCGATGCGCAAGTTGCGATGCGCTACTTCAATCACGATGCTCTCGGTCAGCGTGCCGAAGAAATCACGGCGGACGTTGCGCTCGGACGGGCGCGGGCGGATCTCGACCTTGTGCGAGATCAGCTGCTGACCGTGACCGGTGTTCGGCTCGAGCCGCAGCGTGCAGCGGGCGAAGCTGACCGGGTTCTCATATTCGTAGGTGGTGACGTGCTGGATGTCGTAGATCACGCCAGCCCCGTCAACTTTTCCGGCCGGCTCGCATTCGGACCGTGCGGGAAGTAGTGCAGCCCGATCGCCTCGGCGAGGCTGAGCAGATCCTGCTCCAGCGCAAACAGCGCCTTGACCTCGAGCTTCTCGGCCTCCGCGGTCGCCAGCATCGCCTGCACCGCCACCGCAAGCCGCTGCGGCTTTTCGATCAGGCCGTGCTCCTTCAGGCTCGGCAGCGCCGCGATGTGCTCGTTCAAGGTCGCGACCTGGAACGCGACCGAGCGCGGATTGTAGCTGTCGAGCACCGCGAGATCGCGCACCGGTGCCAGGATCGGCGCCAGCAGATAGCGTGAGCGATAGGTGATCTGAGAATCCACCAGCGTCAGCAGGATGTCGAGATCCTCATCGCCGGCCTCGTCATAGGCGAACTGCCGCGCGAAGCGCGTGGTGTTGATGGCGCGCTCGGTACGGCGCCCGATGTCGAGGAAGCGCCAGCCGGCGGCACGGTTCATGTTCTCCTGCGCAAGACCTGCGAAGCTTGCGAGCTCCTGCAGGGTGAGCTCGGCCGCGCTCAGCACGCTGTCGTCGTCCTCGACCTCGTAGGAGAGGCGCTCGGCCATCTCGGTGATGACCTGCCAGGCATCGGGCGACAGCCGTTCGCGCAAGGAGGTCGCCGTGCGCAGCGCCGAGCGCACCAGCGACAGCGCCGAGCCGAAACGCGCCTCGCTTTGCAAGGCCTCGGCGACGATGCGTCCCGGTGCCGCGCGCGAGGTCTGCGAGATCGCCCCCCAGGTCACCAGCAAACGCTGGATGCGTTCGGCCGATTGCAGCGAGGCCGCGGTGCCCTTGTTGGGCCCGCTTGGCGAGCCCAACGCACGCACCAGCCGCAGCGTCGCTTCGGCGCGCTCGAGATAACGGCCGAGCCAGAACAGATTGTCGGCGGCACGGCTCGGCAGCACGCCGGCGATGCGGCGGATCCGCACCTTGTCGGTCGCCGGCAGCAGCGATGCGGTCGGAACCTTCTTCTCGGAGACGATCCAGACGTCGGCGGCACGCGCACCATCGCCCATCGACACCGCGCGCGCGTCCGCCTGCTCGGCGATGCGGCAGAAGCCGCCGGGCATGATGGCCCAGCCATCGGGCGTTGCCGCAGCAAACACGCGCAGCACGAACGGCCGCGGCGTCAGTTGCCCCTGCTCCCACACCGGCATGGTCGACAGACGCACCACCTCCTGGCCGACATAATCCATGCCGCGCGCGGCGATGGCATCGACCAGGCGCTGACGTCTAGCCGCGTCGAGCTCGCTTGCGAGCACCGGACCGTTGCTGTCGAAGCCGGGAACGCCGCGCCGGTAAGCACCTTCGATCGCGACCTCATTGAGCCGCGACAACACCTCGTCACGCGCCGATTTCTGGCCGCACCACCAGGTCGCGATATGCGGCATCTTCAGCTCTTCGCCGAGCAGGCGACGGCTCAAGGCCGGCAGGAAGCCGAGCAGCGCCCGCGCCTCCAGCACGCCCGAACCCGGCATGTTGGCGATGACGACGCCGTCCTTGCGCAGCACGTCGATCAGACCGGGCACGCCGAGATGCGAGGACGCATCGAGCTCGAGCGGGTCGAGCGAATTGGAATCGACACGGCGGAGCAGCACGTCGAGCCGCTTCAGGCCCGCGACGGTGCGAATGTGGATGCGGTTGTCGCTGACGGCGAGATCGTCACCCTCGACCAGCAGGAAGCCGAGATACCGCGCCAGCGTCGCATGCTCGAAATAGGTCTCGCTGAAGCTGCCGGGCGTCAGCACGCCGATGCGCGGCTCGTCGCGATCGGCACGCGCGCGAAGACTGTCGCGGAACGCCTCGAAGAATGGCGCGACGCGCGGCACGTTCATCGACTTGTAGAGATCGGAGAAGGCGCGCGAGAGCACCAGGCGATTCTCGAGCGCATAGCCCGCGCCAGACGGCGCCTGCGTGCGGTCGCCGAGCACCCACCAGCGGCCGTCGGGGCCGCGGCCGACATCGGCGGCATAGAGCGAGAGATAGCGCCCGCCCGGCGGCGGCACGCCGCAGACCGGGCGGAGATATTCGGGGCTCCCGGCGATCGCACCGGCCGGCAGCGCGCCCTCCGCAATCAGCCGGCCGTCGCCATAGATGTCGCGCAGCACGAGCTCGAGCAGCTCGGCGCGCTGGGTGATGCCGGCGCAAAGCTGCTTCCAGTCGGCCTCGTCAATCAGCAGCGGCAGGTGGCTGAGCATCCAGGGCCGGTCGGCGCTGTCGCCGGGGGCGCGATAGGTGACGCCGGCCTCGCGCAGGTGACGATCGGCCATGCCGAAGCGCCGCTCGACCTCGTCAGGCGCCAACGCACCGAAAGCGTCGAAGAACCGGCTCCAGACCGCGCGGGGGGCGCCGTCGGGCCCCAGGAATTCGTCGGGGATGCCAGGGAGCCGCCGATAGTCGCGGATCCATTGCGCGAGGCGGCGCTGGCCTTCCCGCTGGCTTTGCGCCTTACCTGTCCTGTCCCCTTCGGCTGCGCCCTCGCCCATGCGCCTCTCCCTGCCCCACCATCATACTCATTGCAGGAGCGGCGTCCGCAAGTCGAGAGTCAGCGGGAATTCATTTGTGCGTTCCTCGGGCGGCGGCTGCATCGGACCCGGCGTATGGCCGTGGTCCTGGAAGCGCGCCAGCCGCCGCGCCTCGGCCTCGTAGGTGTTCACAGGCTTGGTCTCGTAGTTGCGGCCACCGGGATGGGCGACGTGGTAGACGCAGCCGCCAAGCGATCGGCCGTTCCAGGTGTCGATCAGGTCGAACGTCAACGGTGCGTGGACCGGGATGGTCGGGTGAAGGCCGGAGGCCGGCTGCCAGGCCTTGAAGCGGACCCCGGCCACGGCCTCGGCCGAGCGGCCGGTCGAGGTCATCGGCAGGCGGCGGCCGTTGCAGGTGATGATGTGGCGGCCGTCGACGAAGCCCTCGGCCTTGACCTGGAGCCGCTCGACGGATGAATCGACATAGCGCACGGTGCCGCCGGCCGAACCTTCTTCGCCAAGCACGTGCCAGGGCTCCAGCGCCTGCCGCAGCTCCATGGTCACGCCGCCATGATGGACGCGGCCGAAGGCGGGAAAACGGAATTCGAGCTGGGCCAGATACCATTCCGGCTCGAACGCATAGCCCGAGCTCTTCAGCTCGGAGAGCACGTCCTGGAAATCTTCCCAGATGAAATGCGGCAGCATGTAGCGATCATGCAGCGCCGTGCCCCAGCGCACGAACTTGCCCTGTTGCGGCTCGCGCCAGAACTTTGCGATCAGCGCGCGGATCAGGAGCTGCTGCGCCAGCGACATGCGCGGATCGGGCGGCATTTCGAGGGCGCGGAATTCGACGAGGCCGAGCCGACCGGTCGGACCATCAGGCGAATAGAGCTTGTCGATGCAGATCTCGGAGCGGTGGGTGTTGCCGGTGATGTCGACCAGCAGATGCCTGAAGAAGCGGTCCACCAGCCACAGCGGCACCTGGTAGCCCGGCGGCGGCACCTGCGAGAGCGCGATCTCGAGCTCATAGATGCTGTCATGCCGCGCTTCGTCGATGCGCGGCGCCTGACTGGTCGGGCCGATGAAGAGACCTGAGAAGAAGTAGGACAGCGACGGGTGACGCTGCCAGTAGAGGACAAGGCTCTTCAGGAGATCAGGCCGGCGCAGGAACGGCGAGTCCTGCGGACTGGAGCCGCCGATGACGACGTGATTGCCACCCCCGGTGCCGGTGTGGCGACCATCGAGCAGAAAACGATTGGCGCCGAGACGTATCTTGCCGGCATCCTCATAAAGACCGGTGGTGATTTCGACCGCATCGCGCCAGCTTTGCGCCGGCTGGATGTTGACCTCGATCACGCCAGGGTCGGGCGTCACCTTGATGACCTCGATACGCGGATCGAACGGCGGCGCATAACCCTCGACATGAACCTGGAGCTGCATCTCCTCGGCCGTGGCCTCGAGTGCAGCGACCAGTTCGAGATAATCCTCGATGCGTTCGACCGGCGGCATGAAGGCGCAGATCACGCCGTCGCGGACTTCGATCGACAGCGCGGTGCGGACGGGGACGGATGTGTTGAGCTTCTCGGGGGCAACCCGCTGCGGCGATTTCGGGCGCTCCGGGAGCGTGAACACCGGCAGTTTGCCGCGCGCCTCCATCGGGTCCTGCTCGACGATGTAGGGATATTGATTGGGCGGGACATAGCCGAGCGAGCCGAGCGGCAAGCGCAGGCCGAGCGGTGAATCGCCCGGCGACAGGAACAGATGGCCGCGCCGGAGTTGCCAACGCTCGCTGCGCCAGCGCGGCGGCGCGTTCCAGCGCTGCACCGGCAGCACGAAGCCGCGCGGCGCGCGGAGACCCTGGTTGAACACACGCGCCATCCGTGCACGCGCCTCGGGATCGGACAATTGCGAATTGGAGGGATCGACGTTGATCGGAAGCTCGGCCTCCTTCTGCAGCCAGTAGACCGTGTCCTCATAGGCCGGAATGATGTAGCCGGGATCGAGCCCGAGCCGCGCCGCCGTCCCCTCCATGAAATCCTCGGCGTCCTCGGTCTGGGCACGCTTGGGATTTTCGATCTTCGCGATGCGGTCGGCGTTCTTCCAGATCGGCACGCCGTCCTTGCGCCAGTAGAGGCCGAAGGCCCAGCGCGGCAGGCTCTCGCCCGGATACCATTTGCCCTGGCCGTAATGCAGCAGGCCGCCCGGCGCGAAGCGGGTGCGCAGGCGGCGGATCAGATCGTCGCCGAGCGCGCGCTTGGTCGGGCCAACGGCTTCCGTGTTCCATTCCGCCGCTTCGAGATCGTCGACCGACACGAAGGTCGGCTCGCCGCCCATGGTGAGGCGCACGTCCTGCGCGGCGAGATCGCCGTCGACCTGCTCGCCGAGATCGTTGAGCCGCGCCCAGGAATCGTCCGAGAACGGCTTGGTGATGCGCGGCGCTTCGCGGATGCGCTTCACGCTCATGTCGAAGGCGAATTCGACCTCGGCAAAGCCGGCGCCGCCGGAAATCGGCGCGGCCGAGCGATAATGCGGCGTGGCGGCGACCGGGATGTGCCCCTCGCCGGCCAGCATGCCCGACGTCGCGTCGAACCCGATCCAGCCTGCCCCGGGTAGATAGACCTCGGCCCAGGCGTGCAGATCGGTGAAGTCGTTCTCGACCTCTGGCGGTCCTTCGATCGGATCGATGTCGGGGCGGATCTGGACCAGATAGCCGGAGACGAAGCGCGCGGCGAGGCCGAGATGACGGAAGGTCTGGATCAACAGCCAGGCGGAGTCCCGGCACGAGCCGGCACAGGAGGTGAGCGTCTCCTCCGGCGTCTGCACGCCGGGCTCCATACGGATGATGTAGCTGATCTTCTTCTGCAGCTCGCGATTGAGGTCGACCAGGAAGTTGACCGTGTTCGGCGCCTCGCGCGGAATCGAGGCGAGATATTTTGCGAAGGCGGGATCAGGCTTGATGGTCTCGAGATAAGGCGCCAGCTCGGTCTTGAGATCCCGGGGGTATTCGAACGGAAAGCTGTCGGCGTAGGGTTCGACGAAGAAGTCGAACGGGTTGACCGTGGTCATCTGCGCCGTGAAGTCGACCTCGAATTTCAGCTCGCTGGTCTTCTCCGGAAAGACGTAGCGTGCCAGCCAGTTGCCCTGCGGGTCCTGTTGCCAGTTCACGAAATGGTTCGATGGCGTGACCTTGAGCGAATAGCTCAGGATCGGCGTGCGCGTATGCGGCGCCGGCCGCAGGCGGATGGTCTGCGGTCCCAGATCGATCGGGCGGTCGTATTTGTAGTGCGTGACGTGGTGTAATGCGACGTAGATCGACACGGGGTACGGTGCTCCAGCAGCTTTTTTGAGCAGAACACCTGATGTGAATGCGATCAAGCATTAACAACGGGCAGACCGTGCCTATGCAAGGTGCGGGCCGAGTGCTGACGCGTCGCTGTTGGGTACCCCGAAAGCCTTACGCCGCCGAGGTCAGCCGCTGCAAAAACTGCGTCACCTCGCGCCGGAGGGTCTCGACCTCGCCGTGGACGCGCTCGGAGGCACTGTTGACGCGGGCAGCGACACGGCCGGTATCGGCGGCGGCCTCGCTGATGCCCGTCACGTTGGAGGACATCTGCGCGGTACCGGCCGAGGCCTCCTGGACGTTGCGGGCGATCTCGCGGGTGGCGAGGCCCTGCTGCTCGATCGAGGTCGCGATCGAGGCGGTGATGCCGTCGATCTCGGCGATGGTCTGCGCGATCGCCTCGACGGCCGCGACCGAATTGGTGGTCGATTGCTGCATCTCGCCGACCTTGGCGCTGATCTCTTCAGTGGCCTTGGCGGTCTGGTTGGCGAGGTTCTTGACCTCGGACGCGACGACCGCGAAGCCCCGGCCGGCCTCACCGGCGCGCGCCGCCTCGATGGTGGCATTGAGCGCGAGGAGATTGGTCTGCGAGGCGATCTCGCTGATCAGCTTGACGACATCGCCAATCCGCAGCGCAGCGTCCGCAAGGTTACGTATCTCGCTGCCGGCACGGTTGGCCTCGCTGACGGCGCGGCCCGTGCTCGCGGTCGAGCCGGTGACCTGGCGGCCGATCTCGGCGATCGAGGATGCGAGTTGCTCCGCTGCGCTGGCGACGGTTGCAACATTGCGCGAGGCCTGGTCGGAGGCGCTGAGCACGCCGGAGGTCTGGCGGCTGGTCTTCTCGGCTGCGGTTGCCATCTGGCCGGCGTCGGATTCGAGATCAGTCGCCGCGCCCATCAGCGTGCCTGCGACCTGGTCGAGATGCGTGCCGAACTGCTTGGCGAGATCGCCGATCTCGACCACGCGGCGGCCGAGGCTGTCAGTGCCCGCATTGATGACCACGGCCGAACGGCGGAACGAGCCGGGCAGACCGCGCGCGAGAATTTTGCGGAAATACTTGCCGCGGCTGGCATAGTCCATCGACGCCGAAGCCTCGCGGACGAAGGCGTCGGTGATGTCGAGCATGTCGTTGACCGATTTCTGGATCGTTCCGATCCGGCCGGCCTGCCGGTCGCTCAGGATGCGCGCTTCGAGATCGCCCCGCGAAGCCTTGCGGCAGACGTCGGCGACCTCATCGACGGCCACCGCCGTGCGATGCTGGCACCAGACGGCGTAGCCGAGCAGCACCATGGTCGCGCCGAGCAATGCCGTCGCGGAAAATCCGGTCACGCCAACAAGCGAGAGCACGAACGCGACGATTGCAAGAACACACGCGAGCGCGGTCGCTCCCTGCGCCTTAGAGAGAGAGCACAAATTCATCGTAACCGACACCCTGTTGCCTTAGGAGTCCAACCATCGCCTCGAAGCTCGCATGCATGCCGTCCTTGGTATTGGCGTGCCGCGCTTCTTCTGCGCACAGCGTCTTGTAGATCGGCTTGATGCGCTCGATCTGCACGGGATCGGGCTTGCGACGATTGGAGTGATAGCCGACGATGTTGCCGCGCTCGTCGAAGGTCGGCGTGACGTGGGCGAACACCCAGTAATGGCTGCCGTCCTTCGCCAGGTTGACGACATAGGCGAAGATCTCTTGCTTGGCCTGAAGCGTATCCCACAGCAGCTTGAAGACGGCACGCGGCATGTCGGGGTGGCGGATCATGCTGTGGGGCGCGCCCATCAGCTCCGCGTAACTGTACTTCGCCATGCGGATGAATACGTCGTTGGCGTAGGTGATGCGGCCCTTCAGATCGGTCTTCGACACAATCAGCTCTTCCTCGCCGAGGAAACTCTCAACGCCGGTCGGCCGTATCGTGCGCGTCATCTGTCGTCCCATCCGTCACGAAGGGGCAACACCTCGTGGAGTCGAGCCCGCTTCGATTCAGGATTACGGCAGCAAATATTAATCAGGCGTGACCGCAGGGAACCCGTGCGGTCAAATGACGCCTCCGTATCATTACTTAGGTGCCTCGCGTGCTGTGTTCAGCTACCGCCGCGCGCGATCACATCGTCGCCCCGAGCACCCAGGGCGCGAACTCGGCGCCGCCGAAATCGAAGCTTTCGCTCTTGGTCGGCTGGCCGGACGCGGTCTTGAGGATGAGATCGAAGATGCGCTGGCCGCACTGCTGGACGCTCTCCTCGCCTTCGAGGATGGTGCCGCAATTGACGTCCATGTCCTCTTCCATGCGCTTGTACATGGGCGTGTTGGTGGCGAGCTTGATCGAGGGTGCGGGCTTGCAGCCGAACACGCTGCCGCGGCCCGTGGTGAAGCAGACGAGGTTGGCGCCGCCGGCGACCTGCCCCGTGGCCGCGACGGGGTCGTAGCCGGGCGTGTCCATGAACACGAAGCCGCGCTTGGTCACGGGCTCGGCGTAGCGCAGCACGTCGACGAGATTGGTGGTGCCGGCCTTCGCCATTGCGCCGAGCGACTTCTCCAGGATGGTGGTGAGGCCGCCGGCCTTGTTGCCGGGGCTCGGATTGGCATTCATCTCGGCGCCTTCGCGCGTCGTGTATTCGTCCCACCAGCGCATCAGATCGACCAGTTTCTCGCCAACCTCGCGGCTGACGGCGCGGCGGGTCAAGAGATGCTCGGCGCCGTAGGTCTCCGGCGTCTCCGACAGGATCACGGTGCCGCCGTGGCGGACGATCAGATCGCTGGCCGCGCCCAGTGCCGGATTGGCCGACACGCCGGAATAGCCGTCCGAGCCGCCGCATTGCAGCGCCACGGTCAGCTCGCTCGCCGGCACCGTCTCGCGCTTGACCTTGTTGGCATCAACCAGTGCCTCGCGCACGAAAGCGATGCCGGCTTCAACGGTCTTGCGGGTGCCGCCGACCTCCTGGATGTCCATCGCGCGCAGGCGGCCGGCGAGCTTCTGCTCTTCCATGAGGCCGCCGATCTGGTTCACCTCGCAGCCGAGGCCGAGCACGATGACGTGGGAGAAATTGACGTGCCGCGCATAGCCGCCGAGCGTGCGGCGGAGCAGCGCCAGCGGCTCGTTCTGCGTCATGCCGCAGCCGGTCTTGTGTGTCAGCGCGACGACGCCGTCGACATTGGGGAATTCGGCCAGCGGATTGTCGCCGGTGAACGGGTTCTTCTTGAAGACGTCGGCGACGAGGCCTGCGACATGCGCGCTGCAATTCACCGAGGTCAGGATGCCGATATAATTGCGCGTGGCGACACGGCCGTCCGGACGGCGGATGCCTTCGAAGCTCGCCGGCAGATCGAAATTGGGCGTCGGCTTGACGTCGGCGCAATAGGCATAGTCCTTGGCGAAGTCGCCCATGCCGATGTTCTGCACGTGCACGTGCTGGCCCGGCGCGATGGCATGGGTCGCAAAGCCGATGATCTGGCCATAGCGGATCACGGGCTCGCCCACCGCGAACGGCTTGATCGCAACCTTGTGCCCGGAGGGAATACGCTCGACCGTGGTCACGCCGTCCGCCACCAGCGTCCCCGGCGGCAGGCTCGCACGCGCGATGAGCACGCCATCGTCGGGATGCAGGCGGATGACGGGGCTGATGGTCATGGAAGTCTCCTTCGGAGGCGAGTAGCGAGTGGTGAGTGGCGAATGGAAAAAGGGAGTAGCCTATTCGCTACTCCCTATTCGCTATTCGCGCGTTCTTAAGCTTTGCCGCCCGAATCCTTGCGGGTCGCGTTGACCTGCATCTTGGCGTAGGTCGTCATCATGCCGACCTCGTTGGAGAGCGTCACCAGCTTGAAGCCCATGTTGATGGCGCGCGCAGCGCCTTCGGCGCCGCTGCAATGGATGCCGGGGTTGAGGCCGCGCTTGCCGCATTCCTTAATGATCTTGTCGTAGATCGCGAGGATCTCCGGCTCGGAACGGTCGAGCTTCGGCTCCAGGCCATAGGAGAAGCCGAGATCGGACGGTCCGATATAGACGCCGTCGATGCCCTCGACGTCGAGGATCGCTTCCATGTTCTCGACCGCGGTCTTCGTCTCCATCATCGGCAGCAGGATGGTGTCGGCATTGGCGGTCTTCTGGTACGAGCCCGCAGTGCCATACATGCCGGCGCGGATCGGCCCGTTGGAGCGGACGCCCTGCGGCGGATATTTCGAATAGGAAACGAGGTTCCTGGCTTCCTGCGCCGTGTTGACCATCGGGCAGATCACGCCATAGGCGCCGCCATCGAGCACCTTGCCAATGATGCCGGGCTCGTTCCAGGGCACGCGGACCATCGGGACGACCGGGTGCTTGTCCATGGCCTGGAAGCACTGCACCATCGATTGATAGTCCTGCACGCCATGCTGGATATCGACGGTGACGCTGTCGAAGCCGCATTGCGCGATCATCTCAGCCGAAAAGCCGGAAGGAATAGCCAGCCACGCATTGACCACGGCCTTGCCCGACTTCCAGATTTCCTTGACCTTGTTCGCCACGTTGCCTTCCTTCTTTGTTGTTGGGACGCTTCGACCCTGCGGGCAATGTTCATTATTGCCGCCCAGATATCATCCGGCAAGGCTGGCGTCATCCGCCACGGCCCCGATTTGGGGCGATCGGCTCGCGCGGCACTTTGAGCGAAAAAAAGCACTGATGTCCACGGCAGACGGCGTGCTCTCGCGCATATCTGCTGTCACTCCTCGGCACTTGCCCCGTCGGCGGCGCCGAGTCCTGCAAGAGTCTGTTCCAACTCGCCGAGCATCTCCTGCAATTCGGCCAGCTTGCGCGCGCCGAAACGCTGCGTGATCTCGGCATAGATCGCTTCCGAGGACGGCGCGACGGAGGCCATCAACTTGATGCCATCCTTCGAGATCGAGACCATGCTGCGCCGCTGGTCGGTCTTCGCGGTCTTGCGCTCGATCAGATTGCGCGCTTCGAGATCGCGCAGGATGCGCGACAGGCTTGGCCCCAGGAGAAATGCGGTACGCGCGAGTTCCGTGACCTCGGCGGCCTCGATCGCGGCAAGCGCGCGCAGGATGCGCCATTGCTGCTCGGTCAACCCGTGCTCGCGCAGCTTGGGGCGAAATTGCCGCATCACCGCCTCGCGTGCCCGGAGCAGCGACATCGGCAGCGAGCGCGAGAAGTCGCGCATCGGCACCTGGCGGGCGGCGGGTGCGCCTGCGTTGGCGGGGTCAGCCGGTCTCTTTGCCATGTCGCTCTTTCAACGCCGCTCTTTCAAAGCGGCCCCTTCCGACCGCAAAACGTTTGCAGTGCAGCAAGCCAGAATCTGTTTGACGCATTCACTTAACATGTTAAGTATCTCGGGCACCACGATTTCGTAGATCACACTTCGCAGTTCAGACATGGCGCTGTCCAACGACGATATCCAAGCCTGCGCTGACCGTCTGCACAAGGCGGAGAAGACCCGCGTGCAGATCCGGCAACTGTCGCAGGATTTCCCCGAGATCACCATCGCCGATGCCTACGCGATTCAGAAGGCGTGGGTCGACATCAAGATCGCCGAGGGGCGCATCGTCAAAGGCCACAAGATCGGCCTGACCTCGAAGGCGATGCAGAGCGCGCTCAACATCGACGAGCCTGATTCCGGCGTGCTGCTCGACGACATGTTCTTCGCCGATGGCGGGATCATTCCGGCGGAACGCTTCATCGCGACGCGCGTCGAGGCCGAGCTTGCCTTCGTCATGAGCAGGCGCCTGTCGGGACCCGACTGCACGATGTTCGACGTGCTCAACGCCACCGACTTCGTCGTGCCGGCGCTGGAGATTCTGGACACGCGGATCGAGCGCGTCGATTCCAAGACCAAGGCGACACGGAAAATCTACGACACCATTGCCGATAACGCCGCGAATGCCGGCATCGTGCTCGGCGGGCGACCGATCCGCCCGCTCGATGCAGACCTGCGCTGGATCGGCGCGCTCTGCTTCAGGAACGGCCAGTTAGAGGAAACCGGCCTTGCCGCCGGCGTGCTCAATCATCCCGCAACATCAGTCGCCTGGCTCGCCAACAAGATCGCGCCGCTCGGCCTTGCGCTCGAGCCCGGCCAGGTCGTGCTCGCCGGCTCCTTCATCCGTCCGATCGAAACCCGCAAGGGCGACACAATTCAGGCCGATTATGGCGCCTACGGCTCGGTCAGCTGCTACTTCGCCTAGAACGCAATAAGACGACACAGGGAGTGAAACTGCCATGCCGCATTTCACGATCGAATATTCGGCCAATCTCGACCACCGGCTCGACATCGGTGCGGTCTGCGAGGTGGTGCGCAAAGCGGCGGTCGAGACCGGCATCTTCCCGCTCGGCGGCATCCGTGTCCGCGCCATCAAGTGCGAGCATTATGCGATCGCAGACAGCAGGCACGATTACGGTTTCCTCGACATGGTCCTGCGCATCGGCGAGGGCCGCGACCTGCCCACACGCCAGAAAGCCGGCGAGCATGTGTTCCAGGCGCTCTCAAAACATCTCGACCCTGTTTTCGCCGCCAGCAAGTTCGCTTTGTCGTTCGACATGCAGATCAACGACAAGGACACCAGCTGGAAGCGCAACAACATCCACGATGCCCTGAAAGTGGAGGCCGCCCATGGATAAGTCCACGCCCAAAGCCGATGTGTTCCAGGCCAACAGCGACCGTGTCGCGCCGCTGCTGAAGAAGCTCAGGGCCGACGGCATCGGCCACCTGATCGACGGCAAGATCGTGCCGTCCATCTCAGGCCAGACCTTCGAGACGAAGTCCCCTGTCGACGGCTCTGTGCTGGCAAGCGTCGCGCGCGGCAACGCCGAGGACATCGACGCCGCGGCGACCGCTGCTTGCCTCGCCTTCAAATCCTGGCGCGACATGGGGCCGGCGATGCGGCGCAAGCTGCTGCATCGGGTCGCCGATGCGATCGAGGACAATGCCGAAGACATCGCGGTGCTCGAATGCATCGACACCGGACAAGCCTATCGCTTCATGGCCAAGGCCGCGATCCGGGCCGCCGAAAACTTCCGCTTCTTCGCCGACAAATGCGCCGAGGCGCGCGACGGCCTCAACACGCCGAGCGACGAGCACTGGAACATCTCGACCCGCGTGCCGATCGGCCCGGTCGGCGTGATCACGCCGTGGAACACGCCGTTCATGCTCTCGACCTGGAAGATCGCTCCAGCGCTCGCCGCCGGCTGCACCGTCGTCCACAAGCCGGCCGAATGGTCGCCGGTGACGGCCGCCATCCTGGCGCGGCTGGTGAAGGAAGCCGGCGTGCCCGACGGCGTGCTCAACACCGTCCACGGTTTTGGCGAGGAGGCCGGCAAGGCGCTGACCGAACATCCTGCCATCAAGGCGATCGGCTTCGTCGGCGAGAGCGCGACCGGATCGGCCATCATGGTCCAGGGCGCGCCGACCCTGAAGCGCGTGCATTTCGAGCTCGGCGGCAAGAACCCCGTCATCGTGTTCGATGACGCCGATCTCGACCGTGCGCTCGATGCCGTCGTATTCATGATCTACTCGCTCAACGGCGAACGCTGCACCTCGTCGAGCCGACTGCTGATCCAGCAAAATATCGCAGACAAGTTCGTGGAGAAGCTGACCGCGCGCGTGAAGGCACTGAAGGTCGGTCATCCCCTCGATCCCGCCACCGAGATCGGGCCGCTGATCCACGAACGCCATTTGGCAAAAGTCTGCTCCTATTTCGACGTCGCGCGCCAGGACGGCGCCACCATCGCGGTCGGCGGCAAGGCTCATGACGGCCCGGGCGGCGGACATTATGTCGAGCCGACGCTGGTCACAGGCGCGCACGGCAAGATGCGCGTGGCGCAGGAGGAGGTGTTCGGCCCCTTCCTCACCGTGCTGCCGTTCAAGGACGAGAGGGACGCGATCGAGATCGCCAATGACATCCGCTATGGCCTGACCGGCTATGTCTGGACCAACGATGTCGGCCGCGCCTTGCGCGTTGCCGATGCGCTGGAGGCCGGCATGATCTGGCTGAACTCGGAGAACGTTCGCCATCTGCCGACGCCGTTCGGCGGCATGAAGGCCTCCGGCATCGGCCGCGACGGCGGCGATTATTCGTTCGACTTCTACATGGAAACCAAGCACGTCTCGCTGGCGCGGGGCACGCACAAGATCCAGAAACTGGGACTCTGACGCTCGCCATTCCCTGGGGAAACGCCAATGCCGGTACCGCAACACATCTTCGAGCCGCCGTTCAACATCATCCGCTCCAGCCATGTCGTGCTCGACGTGACTGACCTCAAGCTGAGCCGCGAGTTCTACGAGACCACCGTCGGCCTGCATGTCGAGGATGCCGACGACAATGTCGTGTACTTACGCGCGGCTGAGGAGCACCAGCATCACTCGCTGGTGCTGCGGAAGGCTGCGGCGCCGGCCTGTAACAGGCTCGGCTTCAAGGTTGGTAACGACCACGATCTCGACAAGGCTGCGAAGTTTCTGTCCGAGAACGGCCTCGCCCATAGCTTCGCCGATCAGCCCTTCCAGGGCCGCACGTTGCAATTCACCGACCCCTTCGGTTTCAAGATCGAGCTCTACGCGTCGATGGAGCGCCGGCCGCATCTCTTGCGCCGCTACGACCTCTACCGCGGCTGCCACCCGCAGCGGCTCGACCATTTCAACGTCTTCGCGGCCGAGGTGCAGGACACCGTCGATTTCTATGCGCGGCTCGGCTTCCGCCTCACCGAATATGCCGAGGAAGACGGCCCGAACGGACGCATTGCCGCGGCCTGGATGCATCGCAAGGGCAACGTCCACGATTTCGCGATCACCAACGGCAAGGGACCGCGGCTGCATCACTTTGCCTATTGGACGCCGACGGCGATGAACATCATCCATCTCTGCGACGTGATGGCTTCGCAGGGCTTTGTGAAGAACATCGAGCGCGGCCCCGGGCGCCACGGTATCTCGAATGCGTTCTTCCTTTATGTGCGCGACCCCGATGGACACCGCCTCGAGCTCTACACCAGCGATTATTTCACCGGTGATCACGACCACGAGCCGCTGCGCTGGTCGCTGCGCGATCCGCGCCGCCAGACGCTGTGGGGCGCGCCCGCACCGCGCTCCTGGTTCGAGCAGGGCTCGCCGTTCACGGGGCAGGCCGTGCGCGAGCCGAAATTCGTGGCCGATGTGCTGGTGGCGGATTAATACTCTTCGCCAGGACGACAAGAGAGATTGAGTGCCAATGAAGCTCCCTCGCCTCGCCACCTATTCCGTCAAGGGTGAAACCCGCTACGGCGCCGTCCTCGAAGGCGGCATCGTCGATCTCTCTGCGCGCTATGCCAAGGACTATCCGACCCTGCGCGAGGTGATCGCGGCCGGCAAGCTCGTGAACCTCGCCGAAGAGGCCGCCGGCCGCACGCCGGTTCACGCGCTCGGCGAGATCACATGGCTGCCGCCCGTGCCCGCGCCGGAAAAGATCATCTGCATCGGCGTCAACTATCCTGATCGTAACGCCGAGTACAAGGACGGCCAGGAGGCGCCGAAATATCCGAGCATGTTCATGCGCTCGCCCCGCTCTTTCGTCGGACACGACACGCCCCTGGTGCGCCCGCGCGCCTCTGAGCAGCTCGACTACGAAGGCGAAATCGTGCTGGTGATCGGCAAGCCCGGCCGGCACATCAAGGAGAGCGCCGCGCTCGATCACATCGCAGCGCTCACGCTCTGCAACGAAGGCTCGGTGCGCGACTGGCTGCGCCACGCCAAGTTCAACGTCACGCAAGGCAAGAACTTTGATTCCAGCGGCAGCTTGGGTCCGTGGCTCGTGCCCTACACCAAGGAAGCGCAAATCGCCGACATCAGGCTGACCACGCATGTCAACGGCGAGCTCCGGCAGGACGACCGCACCAGCCGGCTGATGTTTCCATTCCGCTATCTCATCAGCTATATCTCGACCTTCGCGACGCTCGTGCCCGGCGACATCATCGTCACGGGCACGCCGACCGGCGCCGGTGCGCGGTTCGATCCGCCGCGCTACCTGAAACCCGGCGATGTCATCGAGGTCGCGGCCGAGGGTCTCGGCACCTTGCGCAACGGCGTCGTCGACGAAGCCTGACCAACAACACGAATGGAATGATGCAATGACCACCCTCACCGGCGGCGAAGCGATCGTAAGCGGGCTCGTCGCCCATGGCGTCGACACGGTGTTCGGCCTGCCCGGCGCGCAGGTCTATGGCCTCTTCGATGCGTTCCACCAGGCCCAGCTCAAGGTGATCGGCGCGCGGCACGAACAGGCCTGCGGCTACATGGCGTTCGGCTATGCGCGTGCCAGCGGCAGGCCCGGCGTGTTCAGCGTGGTGCCCGGCCCCGGCGTGCTCAACGCCAGCGCCGCGCTGCTCACCGCCTTCGGCTGCAACGAGCCGGTGCTGTGCGTCACCGGCCAGGTGCCGACGCAATTTCTCGGCAAGGGCCGCGGCCATCTGCACGAGATGCCGGACCAGCTTGCGACCTTGCGCAGCTATGTGAAATGGGCCGACCGGATCGAGCACCCCGGCAATGCACCGACGACCGTCGCGCGCGCCTTCCAGGAGATGACCTCAGGCCGACGCGGCCCGGCCTCGGTGGAGATGCCCTGGGATATCTTTACGCAACGCGCCGACACCGCTGCCGCGCAGGTGCTGGAGCCCCTGCCCGCGCCACTGCCCGATCCAGACATGGTCAAGCAGGCGGCCGCACTCATCAGAAGCAGCAAGGCACCGATGATCTTCGTCGGGAGCGGCGCGATCGAGGCGCGCGAGGAAATCCTCGAGCTCGCCGAGATGATCGATGCGCCCGTCGTCGCGTTCCGTAGCGGCCGCGGCATCGTCTCCAATGCGCATGAGCTCGGCCTCACCATGGCCGCCGCCTACAAGCTGTGGCCGAACACGGACCTGATGATCGGCATCGGTACGCGGCTGGAGTTGCCGACCATGTCGCGCTGGCCGTATCGGCCCGATGGGTTGAAGAGCATCCGCATCGACATCGATCCGGTCGAGATGCGGCGCTTCATCTCGGACGCGGCGATCGTCGCCGACGCCAAGGCCGCGACCGCCGATCTCGCCGCCGCCGTCAGCAAGGCCGGCTACAGCAAGACATCAGGCCGACGCGCCGCGATCCGCGAGGCGACTGCAACGGCGCTGGCAGAAATCCAGCGCATTCAGCCGCAGATGGCCTATCTCAACATCCTGCGTGAGGTGCTGCCGGCGAACGCGATCGTCACGGATGAATTGTCGCAGTTCGGCTTCGCCTCATGGTATGGCTTTCCTATCTACGAGCCGCGCACCTTCATCACGTCGGGCTATCAGGGCACGCTCGGCTCTGGCTTCCCGACCGCGCTCGGGGCGAAGGTTGCGAACCCCGACAAGCCTGTCGTGGCCATCACCGGCGACGGCGGCTTCATGTTCGGCGTGCAGGAGCTGGCTACCGCGGTGCAGTTCAACATCGGCGTGGTGACGCTGGTGTTCAACAACAACGCCTATGGCAATGTCCGCCGCGACCAGCGCGAGCGCTTTGACGGTCGCGTGGTGGCGTCGGATCTGGTCAACCCTGATTTCGTCAAGCTCGCGGAGTCCTTTGGCGTGGCATCCGCGCGCGTCACTGCGCCGGACCAGTTCAAAGCCGCGATGGAGAAGGCGCTCAGCCATGGCGGGCCGTATCTGATCTCGGTCGAGGTGACCAGGGACTCCGAGGTCAGCCCGTGGGCGTTCATTCACCCGCCGAAGCCGTAAGCGTCACCGCGTCCGGCGAAACGTCAGATTGACCCTGATGCGGCCGAGCAGCGCATGCTCGCCCTCGGCGAGCGGCGCGACGCCGTGATAGGCGAGCCGTGACGGGCCGCCCCACACCACGACATCGCCATGGACGAGCCGGAAGCGGCGCGGCTTATCGCCGCGCGCAAGGCCGCCGAACAGGAAGGTCGCGGGCAAGCCGAGCGAGACCGAAACGATCGGCGCCGAATAGTCCAGCTCGTCCTTGTCCTGATGCAGCGACAGCCGCGTGCCGGGCTCGTAGCGGTTGACCAGGCACGCATCGGGCGCAAAATCTTGGAAACCGCCCTGCTCCGCCGCGCGGCGGGCGAGATCGCGGAACACATGCGGCATCGCCGGCCACGGCGCACCGGTTCGCGGATCGATCGAGTCATAGCGATAGCCGGTATGATCAGTGATCCAGCCGCGCTCGCCGCAATTGGTCATCGCGACGGACATCAGATGGCCGCCAGGCGTGGTCATGCGGCGAAACGGCGACTGCGCGACGACGGCGCGCACGGCGCCGATCAGCTCGCTCTCGATCGGCCTGACGAAGGCGCGCAGCAGCACGGCCCCGTCGGCGATCTCCTCGCGCGATGGCTGGGCCTCGGCAACGCCGTCGAACAGATCAGCCGTCAATTGCTCCGCTCATTTGGCATCATGGAAGATCACACCCACCGTGTGGCGCTGGCCGGACCTGATCCGGCTGACGCCATGGCGGAGATTAACGCGGTAGGTGCCGCGCGTCCCCTGCACAGGGCGATGGTGCACAGCAAAAGCGACCGCATCGCCTTGCGCCAGTGGAACCACCTCGGCGCGCGACTGCATGCGCGGCCGCTGCTCGGTCAGCACGAATTCGCCGCCGGTGAAATCGCGCCCCGGCTCGGACAGCAGGATCGCGACCTGGAGCGGGAACACATGCTCGCCATAGAGGTCCTGATGCAGGCAGTTGAAATCGCCGGCCTCGTATTGCAGCAGCAGCGGCGTCGGCCGCGCCTGCCCCGCCTCATGGCAGCGCTTGAGAAAGGCGGCGTACGCGGCGGGATAGCGGATGTCGATCCCCATCGCCTCGTTCCATTTGTTCGCGACGCCTTGCAGATGCCCGTAGAGCGCCGGGCGGAGCTGTGCGATCAGATCGGGCAGCGGATAGGAGAAATATTTGTACTCGCCGCGGCCGAAGCCGTGGCGGCCCATGACGATGCGGCTGCGGAAGTGCGCATCGTCGGGATAGAGGGCGGCGACGGCGCGACATTGGTCGAGCGTGAGCAGGCCCTTGAGGACGGCGCTGCCGTGGGAGTCGAGTTCGGCGGTGATCTGGGGCCAGTCGAGGGTGTCGACATGGGAGGCGAGGTCGGTGGCGGGATGGGATTTTCGTGCTGTTGCTGTCATAGCGGACACTTTCGCAGCGGGGCGTTCACCCCGCCACCCGATTTCCGATGACTATCTCCGCCCGTCATTGCGATCGTAGCGAAGCAATACAGGGTCCCTCCGCGAAACCAGCCTGGATTGCTTCGTCGCATCAGCGCAAAATTGCTGCGCAATTTTGTCGCGAGCTCATCGCAATGACGTGGCGACAGCGTCAGCCTCGCACCGGCAACGTCACCACGTCATAGCCGTGCTTGATGGTGCGCTTCAGCACGGGGTCCTCCAGCTCGAAGTCAAAGCGCTCCGCCGGGCGAATGCCGCCCTTGGCCGCAAAGGTGCCGCCGAACATGGCGCAGCCGTCGGGGAATTTTCCGCCCGCAAAGCCGCGCGCGATGAGATCGTTGACCGGCAGCATCGCATCCAGCGTACCCTCTTGGTAGAGCACGCGCTCGCCGTTGATAGTGGCGTAGGAACGCAAAATCATCTTGTCCCAATGGCCGATGACGTCCTCGATCTCCCACAACGTGGAAGCGATGGGCTTGTCGCACATCTGCTTGGAGACGGTGACATTGTAGGCCTCGACCTTGCGGTCGGTGTGGTCGGAGCCGCAGCCGACGAAGATGCGGCCTTGCCAGCCGATCAGCACGAACTCGACCTCGCCGGAGGACTCGCCGCCGGTGCATTCGATGCTGTCTTCCTGGGTAAGCCGCCGCGCCGAGGCGCGATAGTAGATCGGCGTCGTGGCCGGCGGGGCGATGCCCATCTCTTGCAGCTCGGCGATGTGCTTGTCGCGCGCGAGGGGATCGCGGCCGGTCCAGCCAGCGATGACCATCTGGTCGATCGCCAAGGTCAGCGGCGTGGTGGTGCCCTGGGCGTCGACGGTGAAAGTGAGATCAAACACGAATGACGGCCTCCATGCCGGCAGCAAGTTCAAAGATACGGCGGTCCGAGCCGCCCGCCCCCGCAAGCATCAGGCCGACGGGAACCTCGCCCTCGCGATGCGCCGGCAGCGAGATCGCGCAGCCGTCGATCATGTTGATCAGGGTGCAATTGCGCAGCGCGCGCAGGTTTTGCGTCGTGAACGCCTTGTCGTCGGCGAGATCGGCGATCTTCGGCGGGGTGTTGGCGGTGGTTGGCAGCACCAAGGCGTCGTAGGGCGCGATGCGGGCGTTGACGCGGGCGATCAGCGAGCGGCGTTCATTGAGGAGATCGATGTAATCCGCCGCGCTCTGCGCCTCGCCGCGCATGATGCGGACGGAGACGCGGGGGTCATAGACATCGCCCTTTGACGTAATGAGATAACGATGCCAGGCATAGCTCTCGGACGCGGCAAAGCCGCCCTTGGCGTTCATCGGGCCGATATCGTGGAATTCGGCCATCTCGATCCGCTCGATGATGGCGCCGTGATCGGCGAGCGATTTCAGCGCGCGCTCGAATGTCTCGGCGACAGGCGCGTCGAGGTCGTCGAGCGCGATCGTGGTCGGCACGGCAAGCCGCATGCCCTTCACGGGACGCGGCTTCAGCGCCGTGACCGGCTCGTTCGCCAGCACTGCATCGAGAATGGCACAGCAGCTGACCGAGCGTGCCAAGGGACCGATACTGTCGAGCGAAAACGACAACGGCACCGAACCATCCAGCGGCACGCGGCGCTGCGTCGGCTTGTAGCCGACAATGCCGTTATAGGCCGCGGGGATGCGGCAGGAGCCGCCGGTGTCGGTGCCGAGCGCGCCATGGGCCATGCCGTCGAGCACGGAGACCGCCGCGCCCGAGGAGGAGCCGCCGGGCACATGACCCTCGGCCCGGTTCCAGGCGCCTTTGGGTGTTCCATAGTGCGGATTGATGCCGATGCCGGAGTAGGCGAACTCGGTCATGTTGGTGCGCCCGATCACGACAAAGCCGGCCTTGCGCAGCCGGGCCACCGTGGCGGCGTCATGTTCGGCCGGCGGGGAATCGTCGAGCGCGCGGGAGCCGGCGCGTGTCACCTGGCCCTTGATGTCGAACAGATCCTTGATCGAAACCGGGATGCCAGCATAGCGCGATGGCGCAGCCTTGGCCTTGCGCAAGGCGTCCATCGCATCCGCAGCCGCCAGCGCTGCGTCCTTGTCGACATGGATGAAGGCGCGCTGGCCCTCGCCTGTGGGGTCGGCGATCCTGGCGATGCAGGCCTCGACCAGTTTTCGGGAGGTGGTGCGGCCGCTTTCGAGATCGTCGGCCAGGGTGGCGAGGGTCGGGGCGTTCGGCATGTCTGGTTTCGCCTGCGTCAGGCGCGGCCAAAACGCTGCCGCGCTATTTCAATCCAAAATAGGCGCGCCGCAGCGCCTCGTTGTCGGTCATCTCGGCAACCGTGCCGGAAAAGCGAATGCGCCCGCCTTCCAGAACAAATACGCGGGTTGCCACTTCAAGGAAACCGATATTCTGTTCGGCGATCAAAAGCGCGATACCGCGCCCCTGCAAGCCGTTCAGGATGCGGATGACCTCCTTGACGAAGAGCGGCGACAGCCCGGCCGAAGGCTCGTCCATGACGAGAAGCTTCGGCTCGGCCGCGAGCGCCTTGGCGATTCCGAGCATCTTGCGCTGCCCGCCCGACAGGCTGGAGGCGGCGTCGCGGCGCTTGTCGCGCAGGACGGGAAAGAGACCATAGAGCTCGTCGAGGCGCCGGCGGGGATTGGCATGTCCCAACGCCTGGGCCCCCACCAGGATGTTCTCCTCGATCGACAGGTCGGGAAACACCGCGAGCTCCGACATGTAGGTCATGCCGAGCTTCATGCGGTCGCTGGAGCGCATATGCGCGATGTCCTGCCCGCCGAGCGCGATGCTGCCGTGACGGGCCTCGACCAGGCCAACCAGCGATTTCAGGAACGTGGTCTTGCCGGCACCGTTGGCGCCGAGCAGCAGAACTGTCTCGCCGGGTTTGACGTCGAGATCGACACCCCACAGCACCTGCATGGTGCCGTAGCCGGCATCGACGCCTTGCGCATGAAGAAGAGACGTTGCTTCAGGCGGCATGCTCGCCTCCCAAGAACACCTCGATCACCTGCGGCTCCTTCACGGCCGCAGCGAGCTTGCCCTCGAAGATTTCCCGCCCCGCATTGAGAACGATGACGCGGTCGGTGATGTGCTCGATGAAGCCCATCAGATGCTCGACCACGATGATCGACATGCCGCCTGCCGCGAGCTGCTTGATCCGCTCGGCAATCCAGTCGAGCTCGGCGGGATTGAGTCCGGCGGCGAGCTCGTCGAGCAGCAGCAGGCGCGGTCGCGTCGCCAGGGCGCGGACCAGATCCAGCATCTTCTGCTGCGCACTGTTGAGATCGGCTGCCGGCCGGTCGGCGACGGCGGACAAACGATATTCGTCAAGCAGCGCGTCGAGCACCGGCGGCGTTCCGCCGATGTGGCCGTAAGCCAGCGCGACCCTGACGTTCTCCCGCACGGTCAGCGACATGAACGGCTTCGGCACCTGGAAGGTGCGGTTGATGCCGCGATGGACCAGCCGGTGGGATGCAACGCCGCCTATGGTCGCGCCATCAAACGCGACCTCGCCGCCATCGGGTGCGTAGAGACCTGAAATCACGTTGATGGCCGTGGTCTTGCCCGAACCATTCGGACCGACCAGCCCCAACACCTCTCCGGGCGCGGCGTGAAAGCTGAGACCGTCGAGCGCAACGAAACCACCAAAGCGCTTCACCAGCTTGTGGACGCTGAGAATGGGTTTTGTGTCAGGGGACATGCCAGCCCCTCCGCGTCGCCAGCGAGACCAGTCCGGCCGGCAGGAACAACACCAACCCCATGATGAGAAGACCGTAGATGAGCTGGAAGTATTGCGGGGTTGTGAACCCGATCAGATTGTAGACACCGTACAGGATCAGGACGCCGATGATCGGACCGGAGATCGTCGCGACGCCTCCGAACAGCGCGAAGACGATCGCGAAGATGCTGAACTCGCCGCTGAAGACGTTGTCGGGATAGAACACGGACACGTACCAGGCATAGATGCCGCCGGCGAGTCCCGCCACCAGCGCCGATGCCAGCCACGCCGCGATGCGCATCTTGACGACGTTGACCCCCGCCATCGACGCGCTCACCGAATCCTCGCGAACGGCTTGCAGCGCAAGACCGAAACTCGAGTTCTTGAGAAAAACGACACCGCCCACGGTCAACGCCAGCACCGCCAGCGCCGTATAATAGGCGTGCGACGGGTTGAACGTGCCCGTCAGCGACACGCCGTACGGCCCCTTGGTGATGCCCTCCAGCGCTGGATTGGCGACCAGGTGCAGCACGGCCAGTGACGCGGCGAGATTGGCAATCGCAAAATAAGCGCCGGAGAGCCGCAACAACGGTGTCAGCAAAAGTCCGAGCAGCACACCGACCAGCCCCGCCGCCAGCACGGCCACCAGCGCCGGCGACTGATAGTGCATCACCAGCACCGCAAAACCATAGGCACCGGCCCCGAAGAAGCCGACATAGCCGAACGGCAGATAGCCGGTGAAGCCGTAGATGATGTTGACGCCCTGCGCGAGGATCAGGAACGTGACGAAATTGAACAGCAGCAGATGGTTCTGGTAGACGCCCGGCAGCACCGCAAACACTGCGATCAGCGGGACCAGAATGAACAGCACATGCTTGACGGCATTAGGCAACGCGCACCCGCCTTCCAAGCAGGCCGCTCGGACGTAGCAAGAGGATCAGGATCAGCAGCACATAGGGCAGAAGGTCCGCCCATGAGCTGAGATAGGTCTGCACCAGCATGTAGCAGACGCCGTAGACGACACCGCCGAGGGCGGTGCCGAGCGGATTGCCGAGCGAACCCAGCACGACGATCGCAAACGACGTCACCGTCGCGTCCGCGCCGAAAGCCGGCGTGATCGAACCGAACATGAAGGGCGCAAACACGCCCGCAACAGCAGCGAGCCCGAGTCCAATTCCGAAGGCCGCGGCCGAGACGCGGTCAACATCGATGCCCGAGGCCAGTGCCTCGTCGCGTCGCGACATCACCGCCCGCGTCAAGGTGCCGAGCCGCGTGCGATAGAGATAGACGTAAACAAGACCGATCGCGACCAGGCTGGTTCCGGCAGCAATCACCCAGGTCGCGGGAAATCCCTGGCCAAGGATGCGGATCGGACCCGTCTCCGGCTTGCCGCCGAACAGCTGGACCTTGATGGTCGAGAAAACCGTGCCGAGCAGCCGGCTCTGGATCGAGCGCTCGCTGGTGCCGGCGAAGATCGTGGTGATGGCTTCGACCACCTGCGACAGGCCGAAGAACAGGATGATCGACAGCATCTCCGGATTAGCCGATCCCTGCAGCCGCGGCACCAGCACCCAATAGAGCAGCGTGCCCACCAGCAGAAACACCACGAATGCCAGCGGCACCGCAAACAGCGGGTCGATTCCGGCCAGGCTGACGACGCCCAGCGCCACGAAGGCGCCGAGCATCAAGACGTCGCCATGCGCAAGATTGACGATGCGCATGACGCCGAAGACGAGATTGAGCCCCATACCGACCAGGCTGAAATACAGCCCGAACAGGACGCCGGCGACCAACGCGTAGGTCAACATCAGCAGCCGGCTCCCAGGACTCGTCTCACCACTCGCTCAGCGGGCTTCCAGCTCATGGACGGGGATAGACCGGCTTTCCGGTCGCCGTCTCATGGGGATAGATCGAGATGAACTTGAGATGGCCGTGATCGCCAAGCTCGAGCTGGCCGAGCGGCGTGAGTTCGCCGATCTGGCCGCCCATCTCGTCGAGCGCGAACGTACCGTCCAGCGTTTGCAGCTGATTGGACAGGCTGAAGGTCGCCTTGCGCAACTCGAGCTGATCGAGGCTGGTTGCGACCGAGAGGGTCTTTTCGATCACGAGAGCCGTGGTGTAGCCGGCGACCGAGTTGAAGCCGAACTCGACCTTGCCGTCAGTATATTTCTTGTCCCAGGCCGCTTTGTACTCATCCATGTTCATCCCGAAATTCACGGGATATTTCAGCTCCTGCGGCGGCACGTAGGTGAAGACGTGCTCCAGTCCCTTCTCGCCGACGTTCTTCTCGAGCAGCTCGGTCTCAAGACCCGCATAGATCGAGAACAGCATCTTGAAATTGACGCCGACGTCCTGGACGTTGCGGAGGAAGGCGATGTCGTTCGGCGCATAGCCGAAGTGAATCACCGCGTCCGGGTTGGTGTTGGCGATGTTGTTGATGATGACGGTATAGTTGGTCGTCTCGGTGGGAACGCCCTGATCATAGACGATCTCGATCGGCGCGCCCGATTCCTTGACGAACTTCCGGAAGGCGTTGGCCTGCGTGCCCGTGAACTCGTTGGTCGCATAGAGGATCGCGACCTTCTTGATGCCGAGGCCGGGTCCATCATGCGAGACGAAATCGGCGACCGGCTTCGGCCAGATGGTCGACACCGGATCGGCCATCAGGGCGATGTAGGGATTGTCCTTGGAAAAGAAGCTGGCGCCCGTGCCGGTCTGGTCGAACAGGAACATCTTGTGGTCGCGGGCAATCGCGACCGCAGGTGCGGTCAGCACCGAGCCGGAATCGGCAACCAGAAGATCGACCTTATCCTGGGTGATGAGCTGGTTGTACAAGGTCGCCGCGGTCGCCGTGTTGCTCTGGTCGTCATAGGCAACGAGCTTGATCGGGATCTTCTTGTCGAACGCCTTCACATAGACGCCGCCTTCGGCGTTCTTCTGTTCGACCCACAGCTTCAGTCCATAGTGAACCGGCATTGAGATCGAGGCATAGCGCCCGCTCGATGCGTAGAGCGTGCCGATCTTGATCTCGGCCGGCGCATCCGCAGCAAGGGCCGGCGCAGCGAAGGTCAGACCTGCAACCAGCGCAACGACTACGGTTCTCAACATGGAATCCTCCCGATCTCTTCTTGTCTCGGCACTTATGTACCGTGCGGACTTACTGGCACACAAGTACGCCAACCGCAATTGTGCGCATGGTGGAATACATGGCGTGCAGAGCTCAGTGCTGGACCGTTGACGCGCGATAGTCAATTGGCGCATCAAGATTGAAACGGACGAGCATCAAGTTCTCGCCTTTAGGAGGAGCTGCCGACATGGCCGAACCGCAGCGCGCGCGACCGAAACCGACGCCGGAAACCCAGCATTTCTGGGATGGCACCAAAGCCGGCGAGCTGCGTCTGCAACGCTGTGATGCCTGTGCGCATGTCTACTTTCCGCCGCGCCCGTTCTGCCCGTCCTGCGCCTCGCGCAAAGTCTCCGCGTTCAAGGCGAGCGGCAAGGGTTTCCTCTACAGCTACGTGATCAACCACCGCCCCGCCGCGCCGGGCTTCACGCCGCCTTATGCGATCGCCGTGGTCGAGCTTGACGAAGGGCCGCGGATGATGAGCAACATCGTCGACTGCCCGCAAACGCCGGAAGCGCTCGCGCTCGACATGAAGCTCGAAGTCGCGTTCCAGCAGCTGGACGACAAGATCACCCTCCCCGTGTTCCGTCCGGCGAAGGGGTAGGCCGTGCGCAAGAACCAGGTTGCCGTCGTCGGCGCGGCCGAGACCACCGAGCTCGGCGTCATTCCCAACATGTCGCAGCTCCAGCTCCACGCGGATGCGGCGCTCAACGCGATTGCCGATGCCGGGCTGAAACTCTCCGACATCGACGGCTTTGCCACCGCGGTCGAGACGCCGCAGCAGGTCTGCCACTATCTCGGCATCAAGCCGACCTGGGTCGACGGCACCTCGGTCGGCGGCTGCTCCTTCATGCTGCACGTCCGCCATGCAGCGGCGGCGATCGAGGCCGGCCTTTGCAAGACCGTGCTGATCACGCATGCCGAGAGCGGAAAGTCGATGATCGGCAAGGCGCCGCGCTCGATCCCCGCCGACAGTCTGCAGGGTCAGTTCGAGGCGCCCTATGGCGTCTACGGCCCGCCCAGCATGTTCCCGATCCCCGTGCTGCGCTTCATGAAGACCTACGGCATCACGCACGAACAGCTTGCATCGGTCGCCGTGGTGCAGCGCGAATGGGCGGCGAAGAACCCTCGGGCGATGATGAAGGACCCAGTCACGGTCGCCGACGTGCTCAATTCGCGCATGATCGCCTATCCGTTCCGGCTGCTGCAGTGCTGCCTCGTCACCGACGGCGGCGGCGCGCTGATCCTCACCTCGGCCGACCGCGCCAGGGATTTTCCGCGCAAGCCGGTTTATATTATGGGCACCGGCGAGAGCGTGGAGACGCCGATGGTCAGCCAGATGGAAACCTTCAATTCCTCGCGCGCGTTCAAGACCGCAGGTCCCCTCGCCTTCAAGGAAGCCGGCATTGCGCACAAGGACGTGGATCACCTCATGATCTACGACGCGTTTGCGCATCTGCCGCTGTTCGGCCTCGGCGATCTCGGCTTCATGCCCCACGAGGAGACCGGCAAATTCATCTCGGACGGCAACACGCGGCCCGGCGGCAAGCTGCCGCTCAATACCAATGGCGGCGGCCTCTCCTACATGCATTCGGGCATGTACGGCATGTACGCGCTCCAGGAGAGCGTGCGCCAGATGCGCGGCATCGCGCCGGCGCAGGTGCCGAACGCGAAGATTTCAGTGTGCCACGGCGTCGGCGGCATGTTCGCAGCGTCGGGCACGATCGTGTTTACGAACGAGAGGTAACCCACATGAGCAAATCACTGCAGGACAAGGTCATCATCGTCACCGGCGCGGGCCGCGGCATCGGGCGCGAGATCGCGCTGCTCTGTGCGGCTGAGGGCGCCAAGGTCGTCGTCAACGATCCCGGTGTTGCCGCCGATGGCGCCGGCTCGAGCGCTTCACCTGCTGAGGAAGTGGTCGAGGAGATCAAAAAGCGCGGCGGCACCGCCGTCCCCAATTTCGAGTCGGTCGCGGAAGCGATCCCCGCCAGCAAGATCGTGAAGACCGCGACCGATGCCTTCGGCAGGCTGGATGGCGTCGTCAACAATGCCGGCATCCTGCGCGACATGATCTTCCACAAGATGAGCGTGGAGGCGTTCGAGGCCGTCATCAAGGTGCATCTGATGGGCTCGTTCTACGTCAGCCACGCAGCCGCGCGTATCTTCCGTGAGCAGGAGAACGGCTCCTTCGTGCACTTCACCTCGACCTCCGGCCTGATCGGCAATTTCGGCCAGGCCAATTACGCCGCCGCCAAGCTCGGCATCATCGGCCTCTCCAAGTCGATCGCGCTCGACATGGGCCGCTTCAACGTCCGCTCGAACTGCGTCTCGCCGTTCGCCTGGACCCGCATGATCGGCACCATCCCGACCGAGACCGAAGCGGAGAAGGCGCGCGTGGAGAAGATCAAGCAGATGGGGCCCGAGAAGATTGCGCCGATCT
>Ga0209148_1000185_pt1 | contig 118117 bp, 104 predicted proteins | sample AraplaCol_mMF_r2_2_FD_184288 | JGI IMG/M metagenome (GOLD analysis project Ga0209148, IMG submission 184288) | Arabidopsis root microbial communities from North Carolina, USA - plate scrape CL_Col_mMF_r2 (SPAdes) (version 2) | ecosystem: Host-associated > Plants > Roots > Endosphere | place...
CGTCCATCGCGATTCTCCTCTCGTGTGCTTGGCGGCTCACGTCTGAAGTTTTCGCGATGGACTCCTGTAAATGTCAAACTGGTCCAGCCACCCCGGCAATGCCGGGGGTTTCTTGTTTCACAATGACGTGCGACTCGAGAAACTCAAATTCGCGCTTGTCGCGAAAGAACTGCGTTACGCCGATCAGCAGATCGTTGAACAGCTGCTGCGCTTCTTCGGCACGCGCACGCAGCACTTCGATATAGGCGCCGATGCTGTCTACCTGCACCACCTGCATGCGTCGTTGCACCCGGCGCATGAACGTGGCGCGCTTGTAGCCATGGAAATCATGGCCGGTGCTGTTGCGCAGAATGGTGGCCACCTGCGCCAGTTTTTCCGCCTCGCTGGCATTGCGCACATCGTTGGCGGCCGCTTCGCTCAGGCGATGGTAGTGGCGCACGTACAAGCCGATGCGCTCGGAAAGATCAGTGGTGGAGAGCACATAGTCGGCGATGGCGGCAGGGCTGCTCGAATTGCTGAGCGCAGCGCTGTCGACCACAGTGCTGTCCGCGGCAAGCGTCAGCCCACCGGCTTCCTTGATGGCGGTAATGCCAAGCACGCCGTCGCCATCGGTCTGGCCCAGCACCAGGCCGATGGTGTTGCCGTCCTGGTCTTGCGCGAGCGAGACGAAGAAACTGTCGATGACGCCCCGGCTGCCCGGCTCCTGCTCCGTGGCTTGCACTCGGAAACAACCCTGTTCCAGGGTCATCAGGGTGTCCCGCGGCGGCAAGTAGATGCGGTCGGATTCCAGCGCATCGCCATTGGCGGGTGTAACGAGCCGGCCAACCTGATCGCCTAGCGTGCTGCGCAGCAGCTTCTCATCCAGCGCTTCCCGGTCGCGCAAGGCCAGCACCACCGTGAAGCTGATGTTTTGCGGCAGCTCGGCAAGCACGTTGGCGATACGTGCTGTGTCATGACCTGATGCACCCACGGCGAGGATGACGATCGGCGAGGAAGAAGCCTCCTCCGAGCGCTCCAGACTCTCGTCGGGCTGCTGTTCTGCTTCATCATTCATGCGGTCGGCTCGAGATTCCCTATCGACGCTAGTATGCACTCGGCACGGCCGGGTGCATACCGAAACTTCTCGCTTTCGTGCGCTCAAATGCGCAAATCGGTGGGAACTTCGCGCTTCTGCGCCAAGCTACTCGTCCACGTCGTTGAAAGACGCAGACGCGGCGGAAGTAGATTCCATGGACAGTATCAACGCGCGGCGCAGCACATCGGCATAGTTGCGGTATTCCTCCACGCGCTGTTCGTATATCTGCGCCGCAACCATGCGTTCGCTGCGGCGGTTGTCGTCGGCCATGCGCTCCACCAACGCCGCACGCTCCTCGATCACCCGCAAGGCTACGCGCAAGGCTTCGTCCACCGCGTTTTCCTGCTCTTTGGCCATGACCTCCGCGCTCATGGCATGACCCACCTGGCAACGAAAGCGCAGCAGTTTGCCGTTGCGCAGCTTGGACATGACACCGCCGCACGACGGGCAGGTCAGCGGCGCCGGGTCGGCGAAATCACGCACGATGTCGCTGTCGATGTGATCGCCGGCAGCGATCTGCACCTCCATGCGCAGGTCGTCGGGAATCTCCATGGCCGAGCTCGCCGGTTCCGTCACCCGTTCCGTCACCACCTCTGCGAGCCTGGCCGTAGGCGCAGTCACGTCGATCGACACTTTGCGCAGCGCGTTGCGCGGCATTTCCGCGGCAACGGCTTCCTGAGGATCCTGCACTACGGTATAGCCGCCGCAGCGTTTGATCGCTTCCAACCCGGCCACGCCGTCATTGAGCATGCCTGACAGCAGCACGCCGATAACGCGTGTACCGTAAGCCACCGCCGCGGAGCGAAACAGCGCGTCAATCGCCGGGCGCGCCATGTTTTCGCGCGGACCATGCCCCAGGCGGATGACGCCGGTGTCGGCCAGCAGCAGGTGGCAACCGGGCACGGCCAGATAGATATGGCCCGGCTGGATCGTCATGCCGTTTTCGGCCTGGCACACCGGCAAATGGCTGATGGTGGCGGTGATGCTCCTCAACAGGCCATGGCCGCGCGGCGGCATGTGCAGCGCCACGAACACGGATGCGGTAAGCTCAGCCGGCAACTGGGAGAGGAGCGCCCTGAGGGGCGCTATGGCACCTGCCGAACCGCCTATGACGACGACCTCATGCCCGGTTTGTTGCATGTCCACGGCGCACCTCCAGGGAATGAGTGCCAGAGCACCATAAAGGACGCAAGGTCAAGAAAAGCTGCTCTTTACCGCGGGGAAGGAATGTGAACGCGACTCTCCGCATGCGGCCGAACGCATCGCCATCGGCATGCCAACTGCATCACGACATGTCCTTCCAAAGGTTTACACGCCACCTAAGCAAGGCGGCATGTAAATAGAGTGTTTTGCATCGAGGGGAAGCCTGCACATGATTTCCAGCCAACTGAGCGGAAAGTCGGTCCTGATGGTGGAAGACGAATATCTGATCGCCGACGCGCTCTGCTCCGCCTTCGAAATGGAGCACATTCGCGTGCTAGGCCCGTTTCCCAACGTTGCCAGCGCCATGCAGGCGCTGGACGAGGGCGCAAAGGCTGATGCGGCCATCCTGGACGTGAACTTGAACGGCGAACGCGTTTTTCCGCTTGCCGATCGGCTGATGGCCGATAACGTGCCGATCGTGCTTACCACGGGCTACGACAGCGACGCCATTCCGCGCGATTACGCGCACCTGGAACGCTTGCAGAAACCGGTGCACCTGAGCGAACTGCTAGGTTGCCTCAACGATTTGCTCGCCCGCTCCGTCGCATCCCACTCATAGGCGCGCCATCCGTCTGCCCCGCCGCAGGCGTCCCCCGGATCTGGACGCCTGCGGCATGACTTATGCGATCACCCATGCATCCGATGCAGCGAATGCTTCAACCGGCTCATTTCATCGTGCGCCGATCGCACTGACGCATAAGCGTGCTGCACGGCGGCGAGCGAGGTGGTGGAAAGGCCCGCCTCGTTGATGGCATCTTCGTATTTGGCCTTGATGTGATCTTCGCCGCGCTCCACTTCATCGAGCACCGCCAGATCACCGGCACGCGCGGCGCTGTGCAGATTGACGAACATGCGATGCATGGACGCCAGCATGCTGCCCTCGTCCTCCGGCTGTCCGCCGAGCGCCTTCACTTGCGATTGCAATGAGCTGCAGGCGGCCTGCCGTTCACGCGCACGTCGCTGAAAAATGGCTTTTATCTCAGGATTTTTAACGTCCTTGGCCGCCTCGCCATAACCGTCGACACTGTCGATGGTCGCTTCGATCAGGCGGTTGAGAACGGCAATATCTTCGCGATTGGTAGCCATGGCCACCTCGTACCAACACAGCAGCGCCTTTTAAGGAATCGTATGCAGACGTGGCGTCAACGGCATGCGCGCCACGTTGCTGAGCGGCAATGTCACGCTGCCTTCACGGTGCATCGTCTGGAGCTCCAGCAGCAGTTTGGCGTTGCGCTCGATCAACCGATGATTTTGCGCCAGCAACTGCCCGCAAAGACGTTCCAGATGCTGCAAGCGTTGTTCGGAAGAAATGGTTGTTGTCATGGATGCTTCGCCTCCGTTGCAGATGGCGGGAATATCCATCTTTGAAAGTGAAACTATCGTCTGTGAGGTGTTGGGCGAACAGATTGCGAAAACCCCAGCCCGTCATTCCACGAAGGCCGGAATGACGAGCAAGAGCGGCGCAGGCTGGGGTGAGCGGAACGCGAACCCCAACGTCCGGCGGCTTGCAGGCCACGTTGGGGTCCGGCTACGCCGCACCCCAACCTGCGAACACCGTCAACTACGCGCCTGCCGCCTCCCGCTGCTTCGACGCACGCTGGTTGGCCCCCTGCTCCGCCAACGTGGTCAGCTTTTCATCCGTACTCTTTTCCTCTTTCAAGGTCTCCATGATCAACGGCAACGCATCGTCATAGCCAAGTTCCTTGGCCAAGGCTGCGAGGGTGCCGTAGGAGGCAATCTCGTAATGCTCCACCTTTTGCGCGCCGGCAATCAGCGCGACATCGCGCAGCGGGCCTTTCTCGACGGATTCGATCACTTCCTTGCCCTCTTCCACCAAGCCCTCCATCGCCACGCACTTGATGCGTTTCAGGCGCAGATCCAGCATGTCGACGATCTTGTCGATACGCTCGACCTGACCGTTGGTTTCCTCCAGATGGCTTTCAAAAGCCTGCGCCAGCTTGGGCTCGGTGGACGCGCGCGCCAGCTTGGGCAGCGCGCGAGTCAATTGCTTCTCGGCGCTGTAGATGTCCGAGAGTTCATGGATGAAAAGTTCTTCGATGGTCTTGACGGCCATGGCATGGGCTCCTTACGCAAACAGGGTTGGATGAAGCACACACCATAGGCAACCATTCGTCGCTGCACTGCCATGAGCGGGTGAAACAGTTGTCGCGTGCGTCAACGCAACTGTGCACGACCTGTCGAGAGGTTCGTCTGCTTGCAACGAGCAAGCGCAGCTCACCGCAGCATCACATCATTTTTGTGGTGCGCTGCCTAAGCTGGCACAGCATTGTGCAACCGACCAAGGAGTCAGCCATGAATCGAGATTATTTTCATCGTCATCGCGATGCATCGCGCTTCGACGACGAGGGCCGCCGCGCGGGCGGACGCTCATCCCGCCATGATCATCCGTCGCGGTATGAAGACGCGGCGCCCCGCTGGAGCGATGAACAGACGGCCCGCTGGTTGTCGCACTACGGCGGCGCATCGCAACGGGACGAGCGCGACTATGACTTCGGCAACCAACCTGACTACGACCGCGCCAAGTACGCGCAGGGTTATGGCGCTGATCGCAGCCGCGAAAACCCGCGCTATGGGCAATACTTTCAGGAATCATGGGGCGGTTATCCGTCGGGTGACGTCTGGCGCCAACGCGGCAACGAACGCGTCGCGCCCGGCATGCACGGGCGTTACGGTTGGCCTGGCGAGGGCGACGATCAAGGCAGCCTGAATTTTCAGTCCGGCGAATACGGCTATGGCAACGTCTACGGCCCTACCTTCGGCTCCACGTATCGCCATCCCGAGCATGGTCACGAAAACGATTATGGCCGTGGCGCCCGCTGGCGCGACGAGAACCGGTATCACTCGAGCGAACTCGGCGGTGCCGGCATGTATTACGGACGAGGACCTTCTGGCTACACGCGCTCGGACGAACGCATCCGCGAAGATGTGTGCGATCGCCTGACCGACGACCCGCACGTGGATGCAAGCGCTATCGAAGTCGCGGTGGAAGGTGGGCTCGTTACGCTGCAGGGGCAAGTGTCGGATCGGCAGATGAAGCATCGTGCTGAAGATTGCGCGGAGCACGTGAGCGGCGTGAAGGATGTGGAGAATCGTTTGCGCGTGGCGCGCGAGACGTGGGATCGGGAAGCCGAGAGCAACACGTTGAACGAGACCTCGTCGTCCTTACCGCCGCGCAAGATTTAAATACTCGCGCGGTGCATCCCTCCCCTGCGACAGTAGGGGAGGGTTAGGGTGGGTGCGAGCGCAGCGAGCGGCGAGAAGCAGGCACCGCTGCAAAATGATGTATCTCCGCGTAGATTCTCGCCAACAAAATCCGGCGAGATACGACTAAACGCTAAAGCTCAAGCGACCCCACCCCGGCCCTCCCCTACTACGCAGGGGAGGGAGTCGATCACGGCGAAGAACGAGCTTCCCGACACAAACAAATGCCCCAACATGCCGAGAGCCCGGCACCTTCGCTGTGCCGGGCTCTCGTCTTTCAATCATCCATGAGGTTGAAAATCATGAGACTCCCTTCCCGGAACACATCATGTGTTCTTGTGGCTTTGCTGGCCGGCCTTCACGTGTTGCTCGTGCGTACCGCCACTGCTCTGCCTGCCGGCCGCCACGTGTTGCTCATGGGTTGCATGATCGCCGCCGCCAGCTTTACCGCCTTTGCTGGCGATCTTGCGCTGCTTGGATTCATCCATCGAGGCGAATCCGCGGTTGCTTTTCTCATTAGCCATGGAATTACTCCCAGTGAGGAACAAACGTCCGTCTTGCAACGGACGATAGTCACTCTAAAGATGCAGTGGTCAAATGGATTTGAGACCATCGTGAAAGCTATTTCGCATCGGTGACAACTGCGTCATGCATGAGAAAAACACGCACATCATCGACGCATGCACTCGCTTGCATGCTTGCATGACACGGCTATTTTTAAGATCAATTGAACATGCGCACCGCACACTCTGCGCTAGCCTTTGCCTGGTTTTTCTACTGATGGTGGATCACACATGACCGACGAGCTCTTGCCCAAGGCCACTGAAACAAATATCGCCGAACATCTCTCACTGCCTGATTTGCTCGCCGTGCGCATGACCTACGAACGCACAACCCACAGCATGTGCGAGCGCTTCATAGCCAAGGCACGCGACAGCAAAGACCCGGTCATCCGCGCCCTGGATCTCTCTCAGCTTGAGCAATTCTGCGCCACGCTCACCGAGCATATTCATCTGCTCAGTCAATCGCTGGACGTGTTGGCCGACAAAACCAATCCCGAGCAGCTGGAAGAGCGACATGAGCGTTTTCTCTTGCTGCTGAGGGCAGCCGAACAACAAGTAAACGATCCCGACACGCCCGTACTGCCTGCCATGCAGGCATTGCTGGTCATTGAGCAGTTCAACGAAGTAGCGTGGGGCTTGCTGCTGGCGCTGGTGAAGGATGCCGAACTGCAGCGTTTCGTCGGCCATATCGAACAAGCCTGTGCGCGTCACCACGAGCAGCGCATCACGCTGCAGCAAGCGTATGAAGACGTCGCACTGGGCTTGGTGCGGCGCAATCAGCTGGCGATGAAATCCAGCCGTCCGCTGAAGAGCTCGATCACCGGCCGCGCTGGCATGCTGCTGCGCGATCATCGTCATCTCAGCCGTATTTAACTGCTAGCCAGGTCATTCACCTGGTCTTTTCCAGACATTCACGCCCTTCCGAGGCCCGGGGTTTAAAACTCTGGGCTCCTTTCGTTTGCGTAATGAGTGCATCTATGTCCGATCACGACGAAACCAGCGCTGCACCCCGGGGTTTTGCCGCCATGGATGAGCGCCGGCGCCGCGAGGTCGCGAGCCTTGGCGGCCGCATTGCTCATGCACGAGGGCGTGCCCACCGCTTTACTCCTGAAGAAGCACGCAAGGCTGGCCAGAAAGGCGGTAGTCAGATCAGCCGCAACCGCAAAGCCATGGCTGAGTTCGATCGCCGCGACCGCCCGCGCGAGGATGTTTCCCAATCCACCGAAGAAGCATGGACCTGACGCAGATCTCGCTACTGATCGCCATTCTTGCCCTGATCGCAGGGGTGATCTACTACCAGCTGAAAGAAGGCGCCGGCCACCCCGCACGCGTGCATGGTCACATCAGCAAGGAAGACCGGCGTTTTCTTCGGCAAGCGGCGACCGTATCCGCTACCGAAGTCGCGCTGAGTCAGCTCGCCCTGAAAACTTCTGCCACGGCGCTGGTGCAATACATGGCCAAGCGCATCGTGGACGACTGCACGCAAATGAACCGCAAATTGGCCAGCCTGGCCTGGCGCTATCGCGTCAACGTATCGGCCGAACCCGGGCCTGATGTGCAACAGAAGGCCAAACAATTGCGCGCACTGCGCGGCATTGCCTTCGACCAGGCGTACGACGAGGTGATCCTGCAGGATCACCGCAAGGCAATCGACTTGTTCAACGCGGCGACGCAGAGTGCCAATCCCGATATTCGCGGCTTGGCGAAAGCGACGTTGCCGACGCTGGATTTGCATTTGAAGCTGGCGGAAGAGTTGGACCCACGCACGTCAAAGTCAGGCGCATTGCCCTTGATGTAGGTTGAGGTGAGGCGCAGCCGAACCCCAACATGATTCGCACGCATGAGGAAACTACACAGCTCGTCATTCCGGCGAAGACCGGAACCCAGTTTAAATACGTTGTGCGAAGCACTCATAACCTTTGGATGTTGTGTGCTTCGCACGGCTTTTTAAACTGGATTCCAGCCTTCGCCAGAATGACGGAATGAAGTGCTCGGGAACGTTCTAGATCACACTCGGCGCAGCCCTCACTCGCCCCTCTCCCCCGTTATTGATCAAAGATTGGAGAAAGGGAGAACCTCTAGCAAACAGCCCCCGCACTCATCCATGCCATCGGCCGCCAACTCGGCGGCGGCGCCGGATCATCGATCGGCGGCGGCTCGGGATTCGGATCTACCAACGGTGGACGGCCTGGTTGCGGTACGGGCAGGTCGGGTGGCGGCATCGGCGGCGCCGGGCTCGGTGGTTTTACCGGGTCCGGCGGTGGCGCGGGTTGGGGTTGAACCCAGATGGAAAAGGCGGGGAGTGCTTCGATCAATGACTTCATGATGGGGTGGGCTGCTCAGTGGGGCGTCGACACGCGTTGCGACACTTTTTCTTTTTGGGAACGCGCGCCGGAGTGTTCCAGGTCGGCTTGCGCGACGATGCCGCAAAGCCGGCCTTCCTTGTCGGTGATGGGAATGCGGCGCACCGCTTCTTTCGCCATCGCGTTGGCAACGTCCTCGATGCTGGCATCTTCCGTCAGCGACACAGCCGGTGCCGTCATATAGGCATCCACCACACAGGTGTCCGGCGATTCGCCGGCAGCCACGCAACGCACGACGATGTCGCGGTCGGTAATGACGCCGACCAGTTTCTGCTCTTCGTCCACGACGGGCACTTCGCCGATATCTGCTTCAAGCATGATCTTGGCGGCGCCTTGCAATGAATCGCGCGCCGAGCAACAGCGCGGATTGGTGGTCATGATTTCGCTCGCTTGCATGATTCTTCTCCCATAACGCATGGCCCCGATGCGCCATAGCCGGGTTGCTGGCCATGAAAACGTCTTTCGCACCGGGGAATAGCCAGCATGCCTAGCGATCGGAAAAGACGCCGCGCAAGGCAAGCGAACGAGCGCGTCGACATGGTCGCCGCCAACTCCAGCGGCCGATCGCGTCAGCGTCGCGACAGCCATCGCCACGGAAACGTGCAGGACTCCAGTGAAGTGCGCCATGCGAAGCACACAAAACCCATAATGCCGTGTGCTGCGCACGTCATGCTTGACTGGATTCCGGCCTTCGCCGGAATGACGAACAAGGGTTTCTGGCGATTGAACTCTTTAAGTTTTGAGCATTGAACCTACATCGCCCGTCGCCCCACGACAGACACCGCATGCACGTGCTCCGGTCCCGCCATGAACGCGCGCAAATCATCCACCAGTTGCTGATAGCGATGATCGTGGGTGTCGCGATTGATCGAGCGCAGCACCGACGAGGGATGCCAGGTGGCCATGGCGTCGATGCCGCCGGATAGCCGCAGCCAGCGGCCGTGGCTCATGGTGAGCTGAAAAGTGGTGCCGAAGAATGCCTGCGCGGCCATGGCGCCAAGCGCCAGGATGCGTTGCGGGCGCACTTCGCGCAGTTCCGCCGCCAGCCATTCGCGGCAGATCGCCTGCTCTGCCGCGTTGGCGCGCTTGTGCAGCCGTCGCTTGCCGCGCAGCTCGTATTTGAAATGCTTGACGGCATTGGTGAGGTACACGTGGCTGCGATCGAGCCCGGCTTCGTGCAGCGCGCGATCGAGCAGCGCGCCCGCCGGGCCGACGAACGGCTCGCCCGACGCATCTTCCTGCAAGCCGGGTTGCTCGCCCACCAACATCATGGGCGCATGTGCAGGTCCCTTGCCGAACACCGTTTGCGTGGCATGTTTCCAGAGTGGACAGTCGTGGCAGCGCAACGCCAAATCGCGCAACTCTTTCAACGATCCTTGCGGCGGAGACATACTGGGCGGCCGGGCCAGCGGGGACTCCCACGCCGGTCGTGTTTGCGGCATTTCGCTGATCCTCGCGTTACCTGAATGAAGCTTCCGATAGCGCTTATCGACAAAACGTGCAGATTGAGTCAATAGTCACGCACATGTCTGCCGAGCAAGCGATAAAAGCTCGCTTGATGAAGTTCTCTTATGGTTGCCTTCACGCACTCGCGACAAAACGTCAATGCTTCTGGCGTCAATGCTGCTGATGATTCGAACTCTTGTTGCGTTCCGCTGAGGCGCGGCTGCGCAGGCCACCTTTCTTGCCGAGCTCTGCGTAGCCTTCGCGGCCAAGCTCCTGCCGGCGCGCTTCGCCACCCTGCTTGCCGAGTGCCGAATAGCCTTCCGAACCGAGTTCTTCTTTGCGCGCGGCGCCGCCTTTCTTGCCGAGCGCCGAGTAACCTTCTGGTCCCAATTGTTCTTTACGTGCCTCGCCGCCTTTGCGGCCAGCTTCGCGTACGCTCATGGCGCCCCGCTCCGGGTTGCGCTGTTTCCTGCTCATGCCTTTACCTCTTGTATTGCTCTGCAAAAAACCAAGCCGCCTTGATCCAAGCGGCGACGCAAGCCGTGAACATGCCATCGCTTGTGTGATGTCTATGTGCTTGTTTCGCTTGGCATGTGTGTGAAAACTTGCCGCGTGTCACAACATCACGCAGCACGCATGCACCGACGGCAAGCGCCAGTCAGTGTGCTTGCGGCTGCGCGAAACCTGCGGTTTTTCCTGCGTCATCACGCATATGAATGATGCGCGCGCATGACATGCAGCTAGCATTCGATTCACTCTCTCGCCACTCGCACACGCAGTAGCTTTTGCCCATGAAGACGGCTCACCAAAACGAACGGGAGTGCCTCATGGCCAAGAAATCCAGCGACGCAAGACACAACAACGCACGCCCGGACAAGCACAACCGCATGACCGCCCAGGAACGCAGCGTGGCCGACACCACCACCATTCCGAGCAAGCAGGCATGGGATCCCAACGATGCCTCGCCCGGCTTCGGCCCGCGCAGCTTCGATCCGGACCGGCGTACCGAACACCTCAGCTATCGCGATCCGGAAGAACCAAGCCAAGGCCCGCTGCGTTTCGATGAAACCAATTACAGCGTGGAGCGGCTCACACTGCCTGAGGGTGGTTACAACGAATACGCAGACGAAGTTGGCCCTGGCGATGAGGATGACGGGCGCGGCAGCGATCAGGCGCAGCGCTTGCAGTATCGCGATACGCAAGATGAGTTATTGAGTGATCTGCCGCCTAGCGACGTCAATCCAGCCTACGAGCCGGACGATCCGGACCTGGGCTTCCGGCTCACTACGGAACATCTGGAAACGTCATCGGACGGCTACGTCGATCGCGATGCCGAAAAGGTTACGCACTACACCGGACACGCCGCACGGCGCGGCAAGCGCACTGACGAATTGATTCGCGAAGACGTCTACGAAGCCCTCGACGCCCGCGCCGACATCGACGCCCCGGATATCTCGCTGCATGTACGCGATGGCGTGGTGATTATCGAAGGCGAGGTATCGGATGCGATGGTGCGCCATCGCGTGGAGCAATGCGTGGATAGCGTGGATGGGGTGAAGGACATCAATAATCGCTTGCATCTGGCGGCGCCGCAGCCGCGTCGACCTTGGAGCGAGGAATAGGTGCCCCTGCATGATCGTTGCGGAACAACTGTTCCCTCCCCTGCTTGCAGGGGAGGGTTAGGGTCAATGTCCCGAACTTAAGGTTTTCCCGCCGCCGTAGAACCCCAACCCGTCATTCCAGCGAAAGCTGGAACCCAGTGCCTTTACGGCCTCAAAATCGCTGGATGATTCGCTTCGCTCACCCTTCGGGCCGTCCATTCGGACGTTCTCCGCGCTTCGCGCTACGTCCAGCTTTCGCTGGAATGACGAGCAAAAGTTTCCGGCGATTGAAAAACCTTAAGTTCCGAGGTGGGGTGCGAGCGCAGAGAGCGGCGTATTGTGGATGCCGCGACAAGATACATCGTTGCGCGGCAGTTGCGCGCTAAAGCACAAGCAGCCCCACCCCAAACCTCCCCTGCCGCCGCAGGGGAGGGGGGAGGGAGCAGGCAGCGGCCAGCGCCAAGATTCATGCGTTCATGCCAACTCATACGGCAAATAGGTCGGCTTCCACACAAACGCCTTGATGCACCGCTCCACTTCCGCTTCATCGCACGCGGCCGCCACGCCATCTGCCTGCGCCTGCAACGCAATCGCCTTCGCCACCGCCATCGACACCTCGCGCAACTGATCCACTGGCGGCAGCAGTGAAGCGGTTTTGTCCTTCACCGTGGGCGACATCGCTGCCACGGCTTTGGCCGCCGCCATGAACATGGCATCGGTAACGCGCTTGGCGCCCACCGCCAGCACGCCCAATCCCACGCCGGGAAACACATACGAATTGTTGGTCTGATCGATGTGCACGCTGCGCCCTTGCCACGGTACCGGCGCAAACGGGCTGCCGGTGCCGATCAGTGCGCGCCCGTCGGTCCATTCAAGCAATTGCTGTGGCGTGGCCTCGCTGCGCGAGGTCGGGTTGGAGAGTGGGAAAATCACCGGGCGCGCCACGTGCTGGGCCATCGTGCGAACCACGTCTTCCGCAAAAGCACCCGCTTGTCCCGATACGCCAATCAACACCGTCGGCTTGGCGTGCCGCATGACATCCAGCAAACCGATATGGCTGGATGCATCGACCTTCCAGCCTTTCACCGCATCACGCGATTGCACAAAGGGTGCTTGCGCGGCCGTCAGACCTTCCATGCCTTCGACCAGCAAGCCATTGCGATCGACCAGGAAAAACGCCTTGCGCGCCTGCGCTTCGTTTACACCGGCATCCACCACCGCACGCAGCAATAAGGCGGAAATACCGCAGCCGGCCGAACCCGCGCCCACCACGGCAATGCGCTGCTCCTGCAACGGGATGCCGGTGACGTTGATGGCGGCCAGCAAGGTACCTGCGGCAATCGCCGCCGTGCCCTGGATGTCGTCGTTGAACGTACACAGCCGATCGCGATACTTCTGCAGCAGGCGGCTGGCGTTGGCGCCGGCGAAATCCTCCCATTGCAGCAGCACGTCCGGCCAGCGCTCGATCACTGCGCTGACGAATTCCTCCACGAATTCGTCGTATTCGGCGCCGACGATGCGCTCATGCCGCCAGCCGATATACAGCGGGTTGGTCAGGCGTTCGCGGTTGTTGGTGCCGACATCCAGCAGGATCGGTAGCGTGAGTTCGGGATGGATGCCGGCGCAACCGGTGTAGAGCGACAGCTTGCCGATGGGAATGCCCATGCCACCCGCACCTTGATCACCCAGGCCGAGAATGCGCTCGCCATCGCTCACCACGATCACGCGCACGCGGTCGAAACGTGGGTCGGCCAGAATTTCGCGAATGCGCTGCTTGTTGGGATAGCTCAGAAACAGGCCGCGCGGCTTGCGCCAGATCTCGCTGAAATGCTGGCAGCCCTCGCCCACCGTTGGCGTGTATACCAGCGGCAGCAGTTCTTCCAGGTGATGCACAAGCACGTGATAGAACAGCGTTTCGTTGGTGTCCTGCAGATCGCGCAGGAATGCATAGCGCTCGAAGTCGGTACTGAAGGCGCGCAGGATCTTCAGCCGACGTTCCGCCTGTTCTTCGATGGTGCCCACGTGCGGCGGCAGCAAACCATGCAGGCGAAACGTGTCACGCTCACTCGCGGTAAACGCCATGCCCTTGTTCAACATCGGCTTGTTGATCAGGTCGTAACCGGTGAGGCTGGTTTTGATGACGGTCTGAATGTCGTGGTTCGGCATCTCGCATGGCCTTTGTTGTCATTGACCATGAATTAAAACCCGCACAGTGTTACAAAGTTGTCGCAACGGCACGGGAGCCGGAGGCTCACTTCGCAACATCATTCATAGACATGCTGACATACTTCACCGGCGTCAGTATTGAATCACTCATCCACAAGGAGGCATGCACATGAAGATGCACAAGAACGGTATGGCAAGAACCTCGATCGTTGCCGCGACAGCTTTCGCGCTAAGCCTGGCCTGCGGCGCGGCATCGGCCCAGGACCTTGGCAATCTGGGCAGCAGCCTCAGCGGCAAACTCGGCGGGCTGGGCAATGCCGGCTCGTTGAGCTCCGGCAGCATGGGCAACGTGGCGGGGCTGCTGCAGTATTGCGTCAAGAACAATTACCTCGGCGGCAGTTCCGGCGCTTCCGGCCTTGCCAGCAAGCTGCTCGGCAAGACCGACGGCGGCACCAGCAATGGCGACTACCAGAGCGGCCTCAGCGGGATTCTCAAGGGCAACAACGGGAAGACCACCGATCTGTCCAGCGTGGGCGGCGGCAACAGTGATTTGAAGTCGAAGCTCACCACCAAGGTGTGTGACGTGGTGTTGAAGCAGGGTAAGAATTTCCTCGGGCATTGAGGAAACGCGCGATTACCCCATGGCCGTCATTCCCGCGAACGCGCACTGCTGTCCAAGGAAGATTTTTTCGTCTTGCGCAAATCGCTATTGGAATCGTCGTCCCGGCGACTTGACGATCGTCAAAGTCACTGGGCCCCGGCCTTCGCCGGGGCGACGAATCGGTGGCATTGAATTTGCGGGAAAAATGGTTGCCCGCTGAGGAACACATGAGCTGAGAACATTTTTCCTGGGCAGCAATGCGCGAACGCGGGAATGACGGCCCTGAGGCGAGGACATGTTTCATCCCAGCCTACATGGCTACATGGCCTTATTGACGGATCTCGGGTTCCACAAGCTGCGCCAGCAACACCAGCGATTCCTGCCAGCCCAGGTAGCACGCCTCGGCCGGGATCATCTCGGGAATCCCTTCCTGCACCACGGTCAGCTCCGTGCCGCAAAACACGGCGCGTAGCGAAACGGTTGTCTGCATCGTGCCCGGCAGGTTGGGATTATCGAATACCCCGGTGTAGCGCAGCCGCTCGTTCGGCACCAGTTCCAGGTATTCACCGCCGAACGCATGACCGTCGCCGGTGGTGAAGTTGGTGAACGACATGCGGTATTGCCCGCCAACCTTGGGTTCCAGCTTGTACACGCGGCCGGTGAATCCATGGGGCGGTAGCCACTTGGCCATGGCATCGGCATCGAGAAAGGCGCGATAGACACGATCGGGCGTGGCACGAAGTACGCGATGAAGACGAACGGTTTGGGTCGGCATGATTGGGTCTCGGGTGCAGAGGAAGTCCCTCTGATAGGTATGACGAACAGCGATGGACGGATTCGACATGCCCTCCGGCTCGCCGCCAACTATTCCGGCAGCGGTTCGACCGGCACCAGCATGCCGCGCTTGATCGTGCCCAGGGTGACGCGGGTTTGATAGCGGCGGACGTTGGCGTTGTCGGTAAGCAATCGTTGCATCAAGGCTTCGAAATCCTCAACGTCACGCGCCACGATGATGAGCACATAATCCCCTGCCCCGGTGACGTACCACGCTTCCTGGATCATTGGCTCGGCAGCGATCCATTGCTTGAGGCTGGCCAGCAGCTCGGGCCGCTCGCGCTCCACTTCCACATCGACGATCAGCGTCAACGGGCGCCCGACGCTTTTGGCATCGATCACGGCCACTTCGGCGGTAATCACGCCGCTCTCGCGCAATCGCGTGATGCGCCGTTGCACAGCCGATGCCGAAAGGCCGATATCGGCGCCAATCAATTCGGCGGACCGGCGCACGTCTTTTTGCAGGATGGTGAGGATGCGGCGGTCAAGCTTGTCCAGTTCGATGGGCATGTGCGCGCGATGGATGCTTAAGTCGGGGAAAAAACGCGTTGGGTTGCGAATCATCGCGGGCTGGCCGCGCGGGCAAACCCTAGCATAAGTCGCCATCACAGCCGCTTCTAAAAAGGTGCCTGCGCATGATTCTGGATCGCGACATCGACGGCGTGCTCGACGCACGGCGCCATATCGATCAGGTGTTTCTCCGCTCATCGCTGCTCACTGCCGCGGCGCTGGATGCCGCAACCGGTTGCCATGTACTGGCGAAATCCGAGCTGGCCAATCCCATCAAGTGCTTCAAGGGGCGCGGTGCGGATCTATTCTGCGCCACGGCATTGGCGGCGGGGGAATCGGTGGTCTGCGCATCGGCCGGCAACTTTGGACAAGGGTTGGCGTATGCGGCGAACCGGCGCGGGCACGCATGCACGGTGTTTGCGTCGACGAAGGCCAATCCGGTCAAGCTTGAAGCCATGCGCCGATTGGGTGCGGAGGTTCGCCTCAGTGGCGAAGACTTCGACGCGGCCAAAATCGCCGCGCGGGAATACGCTGCGCAAACCGGCCAACGCTGGGTGGAAGACGGCGCCGAACCGGCGATTGCGGACGGCGCCGGCACCATTGCCCTGGAACTGCTGGATACCGCTCCGTTCGACGTCATCGTCGTGCCGCTCGGCAACGGCGCGTTGCTGGATGGCATCGGCCGCGTCATGCGCGCCATGGCGCCGCACGTGCGCGTGGTTGCGGTGGTGGCGGCCAATGCGCCGGCGATGAAGCTTTCCTTGGAAGCCGGCAAAGCCATCGCCACCGAACACGCCGACACCATGGCCGATGGCATTGCCGTGCGTGTGCCGATTGCCTCCACGCTGGCACGGCTACGCGAGTGCTGCGATGACGTCGTGGCGGTTTCCGAGACCGACTTGTTCGCGGCCATGCAGCTGATTCACCGCACGCTCGGCGCCGTGGTCGAACCGGCGGGCGCTGCCGGGATTGCCGCCATGCTCGCCGAACCTGCGCGCTACGCGGGACAACGCATCGCTACGATTTTGACGGGTGGAAACATCGCACCGGCTCTACGCGAACGCCTGCTTGCTGCCTGATCTGCTGCTGCCATCACAAACCTATTGCCCATGAAACTTCTGTATCAGACGCATTCCCCCTATGCCCGCAAGGTGCTGGTCGCCGCCCATGAAATGGGCCTGGCCGATCGCCTGCACGTGGTGCATCACGAAACCAGCCCGCTCGCGCGCAACGATGACGTCTTCGCGCTCAATCCGCTGGGCAAGGTGCCTGTGTTGATCAGCGACGATGGCGAGGCGATCTTCGACTCGTGCGTGATCTGCGAATACCTGGATGCCCTGCACGACGGCGCCAAGCTGATCCCCACTGATCCGCCACCTCGCTATCGCGCACTTCGCCATCAAGCGATGGCCATGGGCATAGCCGATGCGGGCATTGCCGTACGCTGGGAAACCGAACGGCGGCCCGAAGCCGTGCGCTGGGCGCCACTGCGTGATGGGCAATTGCAAAAGATCAGCGCCGCCTGTGATTTTCTCGAAGCTCATCTTGATGAGCGCAAAGCGATCGATATTGGCGACATCGCGCTGGCAACGGCGCTGAGCTGGATTGAGTTCCGTGGCGTGTACGCGTTTCAGCAGGCGCGGCCACGGCTTTCCTCTTGGTATGCGCAGTTTTGCGCGCGACCGTCGATGGTGGCGACGAGGTTGCATGGCGATACGGTTGATACCGCTGCGAGCATGACCGTAGGGAGCCGAGATGGCTAAGCCCTGGGTTGATTGGTTGTTTTTGCGCGGTCACGTTGTGCCGTCCAAATTGACTTGGCGGCCTGGTGAGACGCCTTCCCCACAGAAGCGTCCGCCTTGTTCGCTTAATCCGTACAAAGCGCTGGCCACGCTCCGCCTATGTATGGGAATTGGCGATGGCGCTATGCGTACGCAATAAACCCAACATGGCGTGTGGGTATCGGCCATGTTGGGGTTCGCGTCCCGCTCACCCCAACCTGCGTGGTCAATCGATCACTCCGCCATTCGTAGGTTGGGTTGGATTGAGGCGCAGCCGAACCCAAACAATAACGTTGCAATCAGTCGACCACTTCAATCGCGTCGACCCGATCCGGATAAAACGCGAGGTATTCCTTGATCTGCGCCACCGCATCATGCGGATGCTCATACGTCCACACCGCATTGTTCGCCCGCTCGCCGCCGGCGGGAATGCTGTAGTAAGAACAGTTGCCCTTGTACGGGCAATACGTGGCGTGGTCGGTGCGCTTCAGCAACGACATATCCGCGTCCGCGCGTGGAATGTATTGCACCGCCGGATAGTTGGCTTCCTGCAGCGTCAACGCGTGGCGTGTATCGGCGATGATGCGGCCGCCTGCTTTCACCACAATGTGCTGCCGATTGGGCGTGATGGTGATGGGATGGTCCGGTCCGGGCAGCTTGACGGGGCGGGAGCCGATGTCGGATTGCGTCATGGTCGCGTCTCCTTGGGTATTCTGAAGAGCGATATGGGCGAGCGAATGAATATCCAAGGGTGCGATACGCCGCCCGTAGGTTGGGTTAGCGCAGCGTAACCCAACGAACCGCTCCAACCATGTTGGGTTACGCTGCGCTAACCCAACCTGCGCAGCTACTCACCGGGGTGATAGACCTTTTCCACATGCCCCTTCAGCTCCTCCGGCCAGAAGTAGACCTGCCGCAGGTTGCCGGTGGTGTAGCGCTCCGCTTCGTCATTGAAGTGCGGTGAATCCGGATGGCCGCTTTCGCCACCGGCGGTGATCGCGCGCGCATGCACCTTATCGCCGAACTCCACCACGGCCACGAAGCTGTTGCCGCCGGTACCGTAATAACGTTTGGTGCCGGGCCAGCGATGCGCGCCGAAGGATGCAAGCGAGCCCCAGCGCGATGAAGTGAACGGCACGGGGATGCTCGGTTTGCTGTCGTCGAAGTGCGGTGCGATATCGTCGTTGACGCGCTGGAAGCGGTTCACGTCGCCCCAGGGAATGCCCCAGCTGCCGAAATCCTTCACCAGGCGATCGGAAGCATCGGCAAGTGCCTGCAGCCTTGCTTGCGCGCCAGCCTTCTCGGCCATCATGTCGTACATCGACAGGCCTTCGGCGTTATCGGCCTTGTCCATCTTGTCCCACAGCGCATCGCCCCAGAACACCGCAAGCGTGGTGGGCATGGAGGCAATGCCCCAGCGATAGTCCCAATGACGCAGCATCGCGATCTGGCCGGCAAGTTTCTGCTTGAGCGGATCGCTGGCCGGCAAGGCATCGTAGTCGTGCACAAGGATGGGAAGTTGCCGCGCAAATTCGGGCAGATAAGAATCGAACGCGAGCGTGATCAGCGACGCCATGCTGAAGCCCTGCTGGTTGGTGAGCAGCATGGTGGCATGCACGCCGCGCGGGTTTTCGCCGACGGTGTCCATGTAGCGCGGAAAAGCATCGTGCTTGGGGCTATAAGAACCGGCAGCGGAGTACGGCCAGTCGTTGGTATTCATCACCCAGCCGTTGGGCGGGTTGTACACGTGCGGCAGATCGTTGAGCGGCACCAGACCTTTCCAGTCCGTGGCGGGATCGCTGCCATCGACAGGCTTGGTGTAATCGAAATGATCGTCGCGCTTGGGAATGAATTGCGGATGCAGATACGCGATCTCGCCTTTGTCATCCGCAAAGATGGTGTTGTTGGATGAGTTGGCCTGCAGCGCCGCCACTTTCATATAGCTGGCGTAATCGCTGGCCTTGGTGCGCAACCAGCTTTGTTCCAACGCCTGCAGCGGCTTGTTCATCAGCGCGGTGGCGATCCACTTGCCATCCTGCTCGCGCACGATCGGTCCGTGATGCGTGGCATAGACGGTGAAAGTACGCTGCGCCATCGAGCCATCGTTACGGCGATAAGGCACGTTGATCTGGCGCACCGTCACCGGCCGTTGTTCGCTGCCGTAGCGATAAAGCAGCTTGCCATCCTTGTGCACGATGGTTTCGGCAAATTCATCCACCGCGTCGGCCGTGGTGGAGGTATGCATCCAGCCGATGTGCGGATTGAAACCCTGGTAGATAAAAAACTGACCCCACGTGACGGCGCCATAGGCATCGAGCCCCGCATCGCTCGACATCTGCAGTTCGGAACGGAAATAGAACGAGGTGTGTGGATTGATCCACAACAAGGCATGGCCATCGACGGTGAGTTTGGGAGCGATGGCAATGCCGTTGGAACCGGTCGGCTCCACCCAGCTCGATGGCGTATCGACGAAGGCAAGCTTGTCGCCATCGCGGCCGTAGAAGGCTTGCAGTTGCTTGAGCGACACCCGCTCGATGTCGCCACCGATGCTGCCCTCGCTGAAACTCAACGCCATCCACGGCTCAAAATGCCTGATCACACGCGGATGCACGTCGGGATGCGTCGCAAGGTATTCGTTCAAGCCATCGGCCCAGGCGTTCATCAATTCCTTCAGCCAAGCCGGACTGTTGGTGTATTGGCGTTGCAGTTCCGCCGGGTCGATAAAGAGCTTCTGGCGCAGATCGCCCCAGATGGCCGATTCGCCTTCCGCTTCGGCTAGGCGACCGAGTGCATTGAGGTAGTTGGTCTCGACGCGATTGAAGTCGTCTTCGGCTTGCGCGTAAGCCATGCCGAAGACCGCATCGGCGTCGGTCTTGCCATGGACGTGGGCGATGCCCCAGTCGTCGCGTGTGATGGTGACGGCCTGGGCTTCGCGTTGCCAACGGGCGGATTCGTCATCGGCGTGTGCACTGGCAACCAGGCCAAGCGCTAAAGAGATGGCTGCTGCAAAGGCGCCGCATTTCAGGCGCATGGTTGCTGTGACTTCGCGGTGCTGCATCGCGTCGTAGCCTCGCCGATGGGAGTCGGGGCATGGTAGCGAGTGTGGCGATCAGGGTTAAGTTGACCTTTGGCCCATGCGGCAGCGACGTATCCCGCGGCGGGCACTAGACGCCACTGCCGACGTCCAGACTCACCAAGCGCCATAAGCCTCACGGCCGTCATTCCCGCGAAGGCGGGAATCCATTTGCTCTGATGCAAAAGGCAACATGGATTCCCGCGTTCGCGGGAATGACGATCATGAGGGCTACAAACCACTCACCGCGCCGGCATGCGCTCGAATGCCGGCACCCCATCCGGAATCTGGTGGAAGCTCTGCTTGTCGCAGGTATAGATGGCCATTTGCGGCGCACCGAACTGGCGTGGATCGTCCAGCGTACCGGCCTTCAAAATAACCATCGGCATATCCGGACGCCGCGTGATCAGGTGCGTGCCGCAATCGGGACAAAATTCGCGCGTGACCGGTTGCTCCAGATCGGTGCGCTTGAAGGTTTTGGGTGTGCCTTTGGTGTAATGAAAGCCAGCCTGAGGCAACACCAGAAACATCTGCGGTGCGCCGCCGCTGATGTATTGGCATTCGCGGCAATGGCACTGGCCTTTCATCACCGGCTCGCCTTCCGCCGCGTAGCGCACCGAACCGCAATAGCATCCGCCTTCGAACGTCATGGTGTTCCCTCGATGCCTGGTTGAGAGGAATGCGCAGTGTAGTGCACGCATGCAAGGGCCGGATGGACGTTTCGGGCTACGGCGAAGCGTTCATCCGTTTTAGGATTCGCCGTGTGACGAGCGCGATTCAGCACGCCGCGGCTCGATCGATACATGCTCGGCCCGCTGGCGTTCGCGCCGCATGATGCCGGCCCTTTCCACCAGTTCGCGAAACGATTCGTCGGTATCGGGGTGGCTGGTCGCTTCGCCAACGCTGAAGCGCGTCTTGTACGAGCCGCCTGCCGCATTCAAGGCTTCCACCGCCTCGCCCATGCGCATCAGGGCGATCACGCCGCCGGTATTCTCGTCCTTGGTGATCACGGTGAATTCATCGCGGCCAGTACGCGCAACGATGTCCGCCGGCTCGAAACTTTCGCCCAACATGCGCGCCATGTCCTGGATCAAGTGCGCGCTGGCTTCCTGGCCATAGGTCTCGTTGATGTCCTTGACGCCCTCGACGTGGAACACCAGCACCGTCAGCACGGTGCGGCTGCGCTGCGCTTCGCGGAATGCCTGCTCGCCGAGCAGTTCAAAACCGCGGTAGTTGAACACGCCGGTCGGCTCATCGGTCAGCGACAGTTCGCGCAGCTCGTTCTCCAAGGTGTTGATGCGCCGCCCCATCAGTGACACCAACGCCGCCAGGGCAGCCGCCATCACCGCTACCGACAAGCCCGCGGCTACCGGCGGCGAAAGCCAGCCCGTGCTGGCCATGGCGGTACCGGCAAGCATCAGCACGAACGGCAGCAGCAATGCAAAGGGCATCACCTTGCGCGCCAGCTGGCTGCCCACTCCGCGCCCGGCCAGCACGAAGAAATACCCATGCTGCATGCGCCAGGCGATCAAGGCGGCTGCCAGCAGCAACATGCATAGCAAGGTATGCGGCGACGTGCGTGTAGCCATGCTTTGGCCGAACAACTGCACCGCGTTGAAGCAGTAGCCCGAGAAAATGATCAGGGCATGCAAGCTCAGCAGCACGGTCAATATCGCCACAGCGATGCCGTAGGCCGGCCGCTGCAGCGTGGCCAGCAGCAGGCTCGACCCGAACAGCAGCAGATAAAGCGCCGTCTGTACCGACATCACGCCGGGCTCGGCATTGCCGGGATCGGCCACGATCAGCGTGTCGAAACCGGTGAAGTGTCCGCTGGCATGTTCGTATAGCGGTATCACCGCCAACAACAGCACCAACAGCGCCAGCGCACGTCCACCCCATAAACGCCAAGGCAGCGGTGCCGCGGCCAGCAATGCAAGGCTCGCCGCGCTCAGCAGCATGCCGCCGGCGGTATCGAACTTCATCAGATCCCAACCGTGCGGGTAGCCTGGGCGAAGATCCTTGAAGACCCACGCAAGCAGAATGAGAAACGCAATCAGCGCTGCAACAGCCAAACAAGCGCTTTGCACGACAGCCAGGCGTTTGAGCAGAACGGCGTCGGACTGGTTCGTGGGCAGGACGATCAAGTCGTGTATGTTCATGGGCATGGCCCTGGCAGTGGGCGGTGCTTCAGCTGGAAGGCTCGAACCGACGCGGTCCTAGAACACTGCTTTCTTCCCCGTTGGACCGCGCGCGTAGCATACATCTGCGCGAGCTCTGGCGATTGATTTCTGTGTCATGGAATGGAGTCGTGCTACGTGAAGGTTTTGTGCAGACCATACCGTTGGGTTACCCCGGACTTGATCCGGGGGTAACCCAACGCTTTGGCCTTTGATCTGGCGTTGTTGGGTTACGCTGCGCTAACCCAACCTACGGAAGCGCAGCGGCGTGGTACGCCACGTGCTCCCCGATAAAGCTCGCAATGAAGTAATAGCTGTGGTCATAACCGGCGCGCATGCGCAGTTCGAACGGATGCCCTGCTTCCTTGGCGGCTTCCTGCAGCAACGCCGGTTGCAATTGCGTCGACAGGAATTCATCCGCATCGCCCTGGTCGATCAGCAGCGGCAGTTTTTCGTTGGCGGTTTTCACCAGTTCGGTGGCGTCGTAGGCGCGCCAGGTTTCGCGATCGCTGCCAAGATAAGCGGTGAAGGCTTTTTCGCCCCAAGGCACGCGTGACGGTGCAACGATGGGTGAAAACGCCGACACGCTGCTGTAGCGGCCCGGGTTTTTCAACGCGACGACCAATGCGCCGTGACCGCCCATGGAGTGCCCGCTGATGGCGCGTTGTCTGGTGACCGGGAAATGCTGCTCGATCAAGGCGGGCAATTCGTGCGCCACGTAGTCATACATGCGGTAATGCTGCGACCAGGGCGCAACCGTTGCGTTGACGTAGAAGCCGGCGCCCTGCCCCAGGTCATAGGCATCATCGTTCGCCACCTGCTCACCGCGCGGGCTGGTATCGCACGCCACGATGGCCAGGCCGTGCTCGGCGGCATAACGCTGCGCGCCGGCCTTGGTGATGAAGTTCTGCTCGCTGCAGGTAAGGCCGGACAGCCAGTACAACACCGGCACCTTGCCCTGCGCTGCCTGCGGCGGCAGATAGATGGCGAAACGCATCTCGCCATCCACCGCCTTGGAACGGTGGCGATAAACCTCCTGCCAGCCGCCGAAACACGCGTGACGTTCGATGCGTTCCATGGTGATGCCTCTCAAAAATAAATGACGGTGCGGATGGATTTGCCTTCATGCATCAGGTCGAACGCTTCGTTGATCTGTTCCAACGGCAGGCGATGGGTAATGAATGGATCGAGCCGAATCTCCCCGCGCATCGCCTGCTGCACCATGCCCGGCAGCTGGCTGCGCCCTTTCACGCCGCCAAACGCGCTGCCGCGCCACACACGGCCGGTCACCAACTGGAACGGACGCGTGCGGATCTCCTTGCCCGCACCGGCCACGCCGATGATGATGCTTTCGCCCCAGCCTTTGTGGCAGCACTCCAGCGCGGCGCGCATCACGTCGACATTGCCGATGCATTCGAAGCTGTAGTCCACGCCGCCATCGGTCATCGCCACGATCACGTCCTGGATCGGCTGGTCGTGATCCTTGGGATTGACGCAATCGGTGGCGCCCATCTCGCGCGCCAGGGCGAATTTGTCGGGATTGATATCCACCGCAATGATGCGCGACGCCTTTGCCTGTACGGCACCCTGGATCACCGCCAGGCCAATGCCGCCGAGACCGAACACCGCCACCGTCGCGCCCGCTTCTACCTTGGCGGTGTTATGCACCGCGCCAATGCCGGTGGTAACGCCGCAACCGAGCAGGCACACCTTGTCCAGCGGCGCCTGCGTATCGATCTTGGCCAGCGAGATTTCCGGCACCACGGTGTATTCGCTGAAGGTGCTGGTGCCCATGTAGTGATAGATGGGCTGGCCCTGGTAGGAGAAACGCGTGGTGCCGTCCGGCATCAGGCCCTTGCCTTGCGTGGCGCGCACCGCCTGGCACAGGTTGGTCTTGCCGGAAAGGCAGAATTTGCACTTGCCGCATTCGGCTGTGTAGAGCGGAATCACGTGATCGCCAGGTTGCAGCGTGGTCACACCCTCGCCCACTTCCACCACGATGCCGCCGCCTTCATGGCCCAGCACGGCGGGGAAAATGCCTTCGGGATCTTCGCCTGACAGCGTGAAGGCATCGGTATGGCAGACGCCGGTGTGCGTGATCTTCACCAGCACTTCGCCGGCCTTGGGTGGGGCGACGTCGATCTCGACGATTTCCAGGGGTTTGCCGGCGGCAAACGCAACGGCTGCGCGTGATTTCATCGTGGAGCTCCTGCAAGTCGAGAGAAGGCGTGGATTATCGATCATGCACCTCGGTGATCGAATACATAAAACTCCGTCGTGCCTCGCAAAATGCTCTGCCCCCGTAATACCCCCGGCCATCATTCCCGCGAAAGCGGGAATGATGGCCGTGTGGTTACGAGTGGCGTCGGGGGGCGCACAATGGCTGTGCCTGGCCGCGCAAAAGTGGCTATTGGGGCCACGATTCCGGCAAGCGCATCATCTGGGCAAGCCGCCGAGGGCGAAGGGAGAGGGCCATGAACTTACGCCGCAGCATCGTGTTGGGTTGTCTCATCTGGCTGGCCGGTGCCGCTTCGGCCCCTCATGCCCAATCGGTGAGCGAATGGCAGGCCCAGCAGACGGCAGCCGAAGCGAAAGCGGACAAGATCATGGTCGAGGCCGTGCACCGCAAAGGCTTGCTGAGCCAATACATGGCGATGCGCGACGCCTACGCCCGCGACGATTCGTCCGCGTTCCGCATGATCTTCGGCCAATACATCGGCTGGTATCTGAGCTTTCTCGGCAATTATCCGTTGGCCACGCAAAGTTTCTTCATCGCGCAACCCGCGCAGCGTGCCGACCATCCCTCCCCGCTCGACGGCGACTACACGGCGCGCCCGGCGCTGGAGGCGATTCCCGAACTCGCCAGCGGGTACCAGATCGTGCTGCTCAACGAGGCCCACAATGTGGCGATGACGCGCAGCCTTACGGTGGCGTTGTTGAGCCGGCTCTATCAGCAAGGCTTTCGCTACTTCGCCGCCGAAACGCTGGCGCAGAAAGATACCGGCCTGCAGGCACGCGGCTATCCCATCGAAGACAGCGGTTTCTACACGCAGGAGCCGATCTATGCGGAAATGGTGCGCACCGCGCTCAAGCTCGGCTACAAGGTGATTGCGTATGAAGCCGCACCGAATGCCGCCAGTGCAGACCAGCGCGAAACCGAACAGGCGCGCCATCTCTACGAAAGCGTGTTCAAGCAGGATCCGCACGCACGCCTGGTCGTCAATGCCGGCTACGAGCACATCGTGAAATCGGGCGCCTATCTTGGTGGCGAATCGATGGCCGAACACCTCTACAAGCTCACGAGCCTGCCGATACTGGCCATCGACCAGACGGCGATGTATCCGCGTCCTTCCGAGCATAGCGACCATCCGTATTACAAGGCAGTGATTGACCAGCTACATCCACAGGTGCCGATCGTGTTTCTCGATGCGAAAGGCAAGCCCTGGTCGCTGCGTTCGGCGTACGACGTCACCGTGTTCTTTCCGCCGGAAAAACTCGATCGCGGCCGGCCGACCTGGTTGAGCCTATGGGGCCTGCGCCAACCGCGACTGGTCAGCGCGGACAATTGCCGTGGCCAATACGCGTGCCTGGTCGAAGCACGCTATAGCGACGAAGGGCCCGATGCCATTCCCGCCGACCGCATGCTGCTGGATGCGCCGGCACCGCTCGCCGTTTCCATTTCCGGCATGAAGGCGTACGGGAATATGGATGCCGTGCCATCCGGTTATCTGTATCTGCGGCCGGGGAGCTATCAAATCAGTTTCGTCGTGGGTGCGGAGAAAGTGCTGCACAGGGAGAGCATCACCGTATCGGCGGCGCAGCCTTGAGTGGAACCAACAGGCAGATCGTGCTGATGGCATTGATGGCGCTTGCTTAAGCGAGCATGTCGGTTCTCGCCAAGAACTGTTCCCTCCCCTGCGCGCAGGGGAGGGTTAGGGTGGGGTGCGAGCGCAGCGAGCGGCGTGCGGCTAGCACCGCCACTCAATACATCCGTGGCGACATTTGGCAACACGCTAAAGCACAAGCAACCCCACCCCAACCCTCCCCTACTATCGCAGGGGAGGGAGCTGATCGCGGCAAAGGGCAAGCTCCCGGCACTTCAAGGTGCGACTCGATGCAATGCTCACCCACCTGCGCCATCCTGCAAAACTCGTCCGCTAGAATCGGCCTGTTTTTTTGCCAGCATCCGGTGAATCATGCGCAACCTGCTCGCCCTGGCCTTCGCCCTTGCGATGGCTTTCCTCCAACCTGCCCACGCACAGACATCGCACAACGACGGTACCGCCGCCACCTACGGCCCGATCGTGGTGCTGATCACCATTGATGGCTTTCCCGCCCGCGCGCTGCAGGACCCGCGCCTGCCGATGCCCACGCTGCGCAAGCTGATGCACGATGGCGCGCATGCGCAGGCGATGCAGCCGATCAACCCTTCGGTGACCTGGCCCAACCACACCACGCTGATCACCGGCGTCAACGCCAGCGAGCATCACGTGATGGCCAATGGCCTGATCACCTTCCCGCAGGACGGCAGCGTGCCGGAAGTGAAGCCGTGGACACCGAAGGATCAACTCGTGCATGCCCGCACGCTGTATGACGCCTTGGCGGAAAAAGGCATGAGTACCGGCCAGGTGGATTGGGTGGCGATCTATGGTGCGAAAAATGTGCAGTGGGCGTTTGCCGAACAGCCGGACGTCAACAGCCCCATCGCGCAGGATCTGATCGCACAAGGTCTGGTTACCAAAGAACAAATAGCCCGCTTCGGCGACGACAGCACGCCGGCGTGGCGCGATGAAATCTGGACGGATGCGGCGATCGACATCCTCATCCATCACACGCCCAATCTGTTGCTGTTCCATCTGTTGCAGACCGACACCTTGCAACACGAATACGGCGCACTCTCGCCGGCTGCTTATTCGGCCTATGCGTATGCGGATACGCGCATGGCAAAGTTGATCGATGCGGCGCGCAAGGCCGGTCTGCTGGATCGCATCACCTTCGTCATTGCATCCGATCACGGTTTTACCGATTACACGCACGCCGTGCACCCGAATGTCGAACTGGTGCGCGCGGGTTATCTGCATCAGGTAAAAGGCAGTTATCGCGGCGACGTGTGGATACAGCCGGAAGGCGGCGAAGCATCCTTGTATATCCGTGACGACGCCAAGCGTGCCGAGCTGTTGCCGAAGCTCAAAGCCGATTTCGCGAACGTACCGGGCGTGGCCGCGATCTACACCAGCAGCGAAGCGAATCAACTCGGCCTTCCGGCGCCAGGCTCCAGCGATCAGGCGCCTGATTTGTATCTCGTAGCCAAGGTCGGTTACTCCTTCACCGATGGCACAGACGAACCGCTGGTGACGGATTTCGAGAACGCACGCGGCGCGCACGGCTATCTCAATACCAATCCGGATATGCAGGCGCTTTTCGTTGCATCGGGCGCACACATCAAACACGGCGTGACCTTGGGTGCCATCAGCAATTTGCGCGTGGCGCCAACGATTGCCAAGCTGCTTGATGTGTCATTGCCAGCAGCCAGACAAGCGCCTCTCACCGACATCCTGCAATGATCACGTCGCACCGATGAGACCTGCGCTACAGATTTGCTTCTGAAAGTCGAACACATTAAAAACAGGTGCAAGGGGCGTATCATTCCCGTGTTTTTTCTCCGCAAAGCCCGGCCACGCGCCGGGCTTTGCATGGCGCAGAGCGTATCGCGAAGCGAATCGCTCCCTATCCTCGGCCGTTTATGCAGATCACAAACCTTTCCTCCCGCGCCATCGCCCTCGCCGCAGCATGTGCCCTCGGCGCAGGGCTCACCGGCTTTGCCAATACCGCGCATGCCATGGACATTCCTTCGCCGGACGGATGGCAGTTGCAATGGGGCGACAGTTTCGCCGGTGCAGCGGGCTCCCTACCTTCGTCCACGAATTGGCGCATCGACACCGGACACGGCTATCCGAACGGCCCCATCAATTGGGGCACTTCCGAAACAGAGAACTACACCGCCGATCCGTCCAACGTCCGCCTGGACGGCAAGGGCCATCTGATCATCACGCCACAACGCGATGCGGCAGGCCAATGGACATCCGGCCGCGTCGAAACCGTTCGCGACAATTTCATCGCGCCCGACGGTGGCGAATTGCGCATGGAAGCGCGCATCCAGATGCCGGACGTCACTGGCCCACGCGCGCTCGGCTATTGGCCCGCCTTCTGGGCGTTGGGCAGCGATTACCGCAGCACCATGGCGTGGCCCAAATCCGGTGAGTTCGACATCATGGAAAGCGTCAATGGACTGGATGCGGTGTGGGGCATCCTGCATTGCGGCATGAATCCCGGCGGCCCTTGCGGCGAACCGATCGGCATCGGCGCCCGCCTGCCCTGCCCACACGAAGCCTGCACCGCCGGCCCGCACACGTTCACATTCGAATGGGATCGCAGCGTGACGCCGGAACGGATGCGCTGGTTCGTCGATGGGCAGCAGATCAATCAGGTTGCGGAGAACCAGCTTTCCGCCGATACCTGGCACGCGCTCACCGGCGAGCACGGTTACTTCCTGTTGCTGGATGTGGCGATGGGCGGCGGTTTCTCGTTTGTGATGGCCGGCTGGAAACCCACGCCCACGCCGGAGACGGAACCGGGACATTCGATGGTGGTGGATTACGTCGCGGTATGGACCAAGCCGGGCAGCGGCAAGAAAGTACCTGCGCCGGTGCAGCCGGAAATGTCGGCGGATGCGACGAAGCAGCGGCAGAAGGCAGCGGCGAAAAGTTGATGCGACGTACGCTGGGATGAATCGTAGGCCGGGATGAAATCCCAGCATCGCCATCCCCAAGCTGGGATTTCATCCCAGCCTACGAGATCACTATCACCCGACCGCTACTGCGTACGCCGCTGCGCTACATCATCCGGCGTGACGGTACCCTGCTTGTTGCCGAAATGCCCGATCACGACATTGCTCAGCTCGGCAATTTCAGTATTCGAATAGGCATCGCCGAAGCTCGGCATGAACACACTTTCGTTCATGCCACGCAAGCCGGAACCGTGCAGCAGAATCTGCGTGACGTTCGTGCCGCGCACATCGTTGACACCGCGCGAACCCAGCAATGACGCGTATGGCGTCTGCTGTCCCTTGCCGTTCCATTGATGGCAACTGGCGCAAGCACCTTCGAACAGCTTCAGGCCCTGCGCATCGGCGTGCGCTTCGCTAGCGGGTGCGTAGTCGCTGGAGGCCAACGCGGCTGCCGGCTTGGTGTCGACCGCAATCGGGTCGGTGCCAGCACGCGCCGGCACGCTGCGCAGATAGGCCACCAACGCACTCGCATCCGCTGGCTGCAGGAAGCGCAGACTGTTTTCTACCGCCTCGCCCATCGGGCCGGAGGCGGAACCGTGTCCGTCCGCATGCCCGGTGGTGAGATAGCTGACAAGATCGCCATCGCTCCATCCACCAATGCCATGCACCGGATCAGACGTGATGTTGTAAGCGCGCCAGCCTTGCAACACGCTGCCGGCCAGATCGTTCTTGTGATCCAACGCGAACGCGAAATTCCGCGGCGTGTGGCATTCCGCGCAATGCCCCAACGCGGTGGCGAGATACTTGCCGCTGTTCCACTGCGCCGATTGCGACGCATCCGGCTGGAAGCGCTGACTCTTGAAGAAGCCGGCGTTCCAGAAGCCCATCACCCAGCGCTGGTTGTATGGAAAGGAAAGCTCGTTGGCGCGGTTCGGCTGCGCGATCTTCGGCAGGCTGAAGAGATACGCCTTGATCGCCAACACGTCGCTGCGGCTCAACAACGTATAGGAGGTATACGGAAACGCCGGATACAGATGCTCGCCGTGCTTGCCGATGCCATCATGCAGCGCGCGCACGAACTCGTCGTCGCTCCAGCTGCCAATGCCGGTGGTTTCATCCGCGGTGATGTTGGACGAGTAGATGGTGCCGAACGGCAGGCGGAACGACACGCCACCGGCGAACGCTTTGCCGGAACCCGGCACGGTGTGGCAGGCCGTGCAATCGGCCATCTTGGCGAGGTATTCGCCGCGCGCCAGCACCTCGGCCGACGGCGGTGCGCCGGCCAGCGCGGGCGAGGTGCCTTCGGAACGGTCGGAGCGGTTCAAATACAGATACACGCCCGTGCCGACCAGCAGCAGGATCACGATAACGAGCAGGAAGCGTTTCATGCGATCTCCTTCCTCTCCGGCGCGGCTGTGGATACAACGGATTTGAGCGCATCCGGACTCTGCACCAGCAGCTTGCGATCCACCGGCAGCTTGTACAGGCGCACGCCGGTGGCGGCAAAGATGGCGTTGGTGAGCGCGGGCGCGGCAATGGCGGTACCGACTTCGCCCATGCCGCCCGGTGCTTCGGCATTGACCACGCGATGCACTTCCACCACCGGCGTTTCGTTGATGCGCAGCACGCGGTAGTTGTTGAAGTTGCTTTGCTCGACCGCGCCGTCCTTGATGGTGAGCTCGCTGTACAGCGCCGCGCTCAACCCGAACAGCACGCCGCCTTGTACCTGCGCCTCGATCGAACTGGTGTTGACGGCCATGCCCACGTCGATCGCCGCGACGACTTTGCGCAGACGCACTTCGCCCTGCGGCGTGACTTCCGCTTCCACGATCACACATACGTGGCTGCCGAACGGACTGCCCAGTGCGATGCCGCGGCCCACGCGCGCCGGCAAGGCCTGGCCGCCCCAGCCGATTTTCTCGGCGGCAAGGTTCAGCACACCCAGCGCGCGCGGATTTTTCTGCAACATCGCGCGGCGGAATTCGAGCGGATCTTTCTTGGCGTGGCTCGCCAGCTCATCGATGAAGCTTTCCACCACAAACAAATTGTGCGTCGGCCCCACGCCGCGCCACCAGCCGACGATAAAGCCGGGCGGCATGTTGTGGCGGATCCACTCCACGTGCGCCTTGGGAATGTCGTAGGGCATTTCCACCACGCATTCCACCGCATCGCTGTCCAGGCCATCCTTGCCCATCGCGCCCGGCGCGAAACGCGCCAGCACCGAGCCGCCGCTGGTGCGGTAGCCAAACCAGACAGGGTGGCCGTTGGCATCGAGCACGGCCGAGACCACATCGTGATACATCGGCCGCATATGGTCCTGGCCGATGTCTTCTTCGCGTGTCCACACCACTTTCAGCGGATAAGGCACCTGCTTGGCCAGCGCGACCGCCTGCTCCACCCAATCGGTTTCCAGCCGGCGCCCGAAGCCGCCACCGAGATACTGGTTGTGCAGCACGATTTTCTCGATCGGCAGGCCGGTGATCTTCGCCGCTTCCTGCGCCGCACGCATGGGCACCTGCGTGCCGGTCCAGATCTCGCATTGATCGTGCGTGACGTGCACGGTGCAGTTGAGCGGTTCCATGGTGGCGTGCGCGAGCATCGGCGACTGGTATTCCGACTGCACCAGCGTGCCCTGCGGACGCTCGCCGTCATCGCGCGCCACGATGCCCTTGCCATTGCGTGCGCTATCGGCGATGGCATCGCGCAATTGCTGCGTGGTGAGCTTGGCGTTCACGCCGCGGTCCCACTCGATCACCAGCGCGTCCATGCCCTTCTTCGCCGCCCAGAAATGCTCGCCGACCACCGCCACCGCGTTATCCAGGCGCAACACATCCACCACGCCAGGCAACTTGCGTGCAGCCTTGTCGTCGACGGACACCAGCTTGCCGGCCAAGGTCGGGCATGCCTTCACCGTGGCCACTTTCATGCCGGGCACACGCACGTCGAGGCCGAATTGCGTGGCGCCTTTGATCTTGTCCGCGGCATCCACGCGCCGGATCGGCTTGCCGATCAGCTTGAAATCCGTCGGGTCGGTGAGCTGCACCTTGTCGGGCATCGGCAAGCGCCCCGCGACCTCCGCCAATTCGTTGAAGGTGGCACTGCGGCCGGAGGGGTGATGCACCACGCCGCGATCCACCGTGCAGGTGCTTGGGTCCACGTGCCATTTCAGCGCTGCCGCACTCACCAGCATGCTGCGCGCGACGGCGCCGGCCTCGCGCAATACCGACCAAGTGGCACGCGTGCTGGTGGAGCCACCGGTGATCTGCCCGCCCAACGCGGGAATGCCGTACAGCTCGTCGCTTGGCGGCGAGTGTTCCACCTTGATCTGGTCCAGGCCCACGCCGAGCTCTTCGGCCAGCAGCATGCTGCAACCGGTATAGATGCTCTGCCCCATTTCCACGCTGGGCATCACCAGGCGCACCGGGCCTTCGCTGTCGATGCGAATGAACGCATTGGGCGCGAACGGCGGATTGCCGTCGGCCATGGCTGCGGCGGTATCGGCCGGTTGCCGGCGCGCACTGATCATGGCGGACGCCGCGCCAGTGCCGCCCAGCCACAGGAAGGCGATCGCCAGTCCGCTGTGTTTGAGCACGTTGCGGCGTTGCAGATCGATGCTTTCGGTGGGTTCCGGCGTGAGGAATTCGGTGCTCATGACGCAGCTCCTTCCGGCGCGCTGCCGATCGTCTGCAGGATCTCGATCTTGCCGGTGGCCGCCTGCTTGATCGCCGCACGAATGCGCACATACGTGGCGCAACGGCAAAGATTGCCGGACATGGCGGCATCGATATCGTCATCGGAAGGATTGGGCGTGTGCGCCAGCAGCGCCGCCGCCGACATGATCTGGCCGGACTGGCAATAACCGCATTGCACGACGTCCACGTCCAGCCATGCTTGCTGGATCTTCTGCCCGGTGGGCGTGTTGCCCACCGCTTCAATCGTGGTGATGGCACGATTGCCGATGGCGCCCACCGGCAGCACGCACGAGCGCACCGCCTGGCCATCCAGATGCACCGTGCATGCGCCGCATTGCGCGATACCGCAACCGAACTTGGTGCCGGTCAAACCGATGACGTCACGCAACACCCACAAGAGCGGCATGTCATCGGGTACATCGACCGGGTAAGACTGACCGTTGACGGACAAGGACAGCATGAAGACCTCCGTACTGCATCAGGCGTGGCGTGTATTGTCTAAAACTGCGGCGTCTGCCTAAAACACCTGAGTGTTCCATGCATGGCAACGCTGCCGATAACCCCACTGCGGGATGGCATCGAACGGCAAAGCCGTGACACCATCATGGTCATCGATTCTGCTCCTTTTATTTGCCGACAGTAAAGATGAATTCAGCCCACGAGCTAACCACCTTGATTGCGGCCTTGCGTGATCTGCAGCGTGAAGCCGCACCGAAAGCAGCCCTGGCCACACTCACGCGCACACGTGGCTCCACGTTTCGACGTCCGGGTACGCGCATGCTGGTGCTGGGCAATGGGCAGGTGGTGTGCGAGCTTTCCGGTGGCTGCCCGCAGCGCGATATCGTGGCGCGCGCCCTGGAAGTCATCGACAGCGGCGAGGCGAAGCTGGTCAGCTACAACGCGGAATCAGGGCTGGATGTCTTGATCGAAATGGGCTGCGGCGGCGAACTGGAAGTACTGATCGAACCGCTGCTGGCGATCCACGACATGGATTTCATCGACACGCTCGCGCGCTGTCTCGACGAACGACGCACGCTGCATATGGCGACATTGTTTGTCGCGAACGGCGAGACAGTCTTGCCGCGCAGGCTGGTATGGAATGGCAGCGGCGTCGCCTACGATGGCATCGGCGATGCGGCACTGGTGCAAGCCGTCATGGCGCACACGCCGGCTTCCGCATTGCGGCGCGCGCGCACGTTGAGCCTTCCTTCCGCACAGGGCACGGTCGATGTATTGGTGGAAGCGATAGCGCCGCCACATGCTTTGGTGGTCATCGGCAGCAGCGCCGCGGCACGTGCGTTGCTGCCGCTGGCCAATGCGCTGGGTTGGCGTACCACGCTGGTGGATGTCGACCCTGCCCGGCTGCGCGCCAGCGATCTTCCGTCAGGCTTGCACACGGCGTGTGCCACGCCGCAGCAGCTGATGAAAGCCGTCGCGCTGGATGCACATAGCTCCGTGGTGGTGATGACGCATAACCTGGAACAGGACATCGCCTATCTTGGCGCTTTGCGCCATGCGCCCGTTGCATACATCGGTGCGCTCGGTTCACGCGAACGTGTGGCGCGCATGCGTGGCAGCCCTGCGTTGGAAGGCTTGCACGTGCATGCACCGGCCGGCCTGGATATCGGTTCGGAAACGCCCGAGGAAATTGCATTGGCAATTGCGGCGGAGATCATGGCGGTGATCAATGAGCGCAGCGGTGGGCATTTGCGCGATAACGATGGTGCCATCCATCCGTCGTAACGCGGGATTCGTAGACTGGGATGACAATCCCAGCTTGGTTTGCAGCCTTGATGGTGGGATTTCATCCCAGCCTACGCACTCATACCAATGGTGGCCGTAGGTTGGGTTAGCGCAGCGTAACCCAACATTTGCGGAGCGATTCGTTGGGTTACGCTGCGCTACCCCAACCTACGCCAGCAAATCTGCATGCGGATGCATGCCAAACGGCGCTGCCGTTCCCAACTTCAACGCGGCGGCAACATACGCCCATAGCGCTTCCGGCGGCGGCGCATCGTCCGGCGGCGAACCATCGGGACGCTGGCGGCCTGCTGCTCCCGTTCTCACATATTTGCCAATCACCGTAGCCGTGCCGCCTTTGGCGTGATCCGCGCCCGGCAACGTACGGCTGAACTCACCGGTGAGCAGCGTGACGACGTTCTGTCCCGGCAAGGCCATCACGCGGCGCAGAAACGTATCCAGCGCGGGGATAATCGGTGCCATGATCTGACGCGCGACACTACCGGCATCATCGTGGTGCGTATCGAATTGCCGATCCTGCCTGCCGGTATACGCAGGCTGTGCGAAAACCACACTCGCACCTTCGCGCACCAGCGCTTCGACAGCGGCGAAGGTGGTGCGCTGGTTGTCGACTGCCGCGTTGCCACCCAATGCGCCGTACGCCTCGCGGATGTCGTTGAACTGCGCGACGGAAAGCGAGCGGCGTGCATCGTCCAGTTTCGTGATGCGCTCGAAACCGATGCCATGCTCCAGTTCCGGACGATCGGAAACCCCAACCGGCAAACCAAGATTGTTGACGATGGCGCAACGCACGGCACTCGGCGGCATTGCTGCGGCCATGCGCAATAGCTGGCTGCGCGAGCCGGCCTCAAGCACTGCGGCACGCGAATCATTGTGCGAATAAAGGCCATGCCTGAAATGCACCGATGCCATGTGCTTCAAGGCCATGTTGGGCAAAGCACCCAATGAGCCGGCATCGACATAAAGCCCATTGCCCAGGGATCGAATATTGTCCGCTGTCACGCCGAACGCGCCGTTGGCAAGAAACGCATCGGCGCTGTTGAAGAGCCCGGCAGGACCACCGTTCAACCAGAACACCACCAGGGTTGGCCGCTCAGCCGCACCGGGCCTCTTGGCCAGCAGCTTGCCATCGCCAAGTGCCAACGCACCTGCCACTGCCATGCCGGCTTTCAACAGATCGCGGCGTGTCATCGAATACGCAGCCATGGATGCCTCTTTATGTCCGTTATGCGGCGGAGATCGGGTACTGCCCAGCAACAAGCCAATGGGTTGTTGCTGGCGCTGCCAGTTCGGGCTTAGCCTAGGCCGTCCGTTTTTCGAAAGGTGGTCATTCTGTGTCGCGTTTCGGACAACCTCTCCGCCGCTCCCTGGCCTGGCCGATCACAGCGCTTGCCAAGGAATATCCGCAAGGCTGGCATGTGGCGATGCATCGGCATCGCCGCGGCCAGCTGATCTACGCCAAATCGGGCGTGATGCATGTGACCACCCGCGAAGGCATCTGGATCGTGCCGCCGCAACGTTCGCTATGGATACCGTTGGGCATGCCGCACGAAATCCACATGGAGGGCCGGGTGGACGTGCGCATGCTCTATCTTGATCGCGCCACAAGCGCATCGTTCGGCACGCATTGCAAGGTGCTCACCGTATCGGCGCTGCTGCGCGAACTGATCCTGTCGGCGGTAGACGCGCATGCGGAACGGCAGCAGCAACGCCTGAGCATGCTGGCGCCGCTGCTTTTGCATGAATTGCAGACGGCAGACGAAATCGACTTCCATATTCCCGTGCCGTCCGATCCACGCCTGAAGAGTGTGTGCCAGCGTTTGCTTAACGGCACATCGCATGCGGAGACATTGGAACAATTGGCGCTACGTGCCGGCGCCAGCAGCCGTACCCTGGCGCGCTTGTTCGAGAACGAATTGCATATGTCGTTCGTGCGCTGGCGGCAACATGTGCGATTGGCCCGGGCGCTCAGCCAGATGAGCCGTGGCTACGCCATCAAAGCCGTGGCGCGCGACGCAGGCTACGCCAGTTGCAGCGCTTTCAGCAGCATGTTTCATCGCGTGCTTGGCGTTACGCCGACGGACTATATGCGGCATGCGATGAAGTTGTGACGTCGATGTCAGATGGAGATTGTTGGGTTACGCTGCGCTAACCCAACCTACGCAACATTACATGCAAGCGATGTAGGCTGGGATGGCAACCCCAGCTTTGTTTGCAACGTCTGGATGCTGGGATTTCATCCCAGCCTACGCGGCTAAACCACGCTACACGGCCGACACATACATTCATGCATCACGCCTCACCCGTCATCCTCTTGCTCGCCGCCGGTGAAGGCAGCCGTTTCGGCGGCGCCAAGCAGTTGGCACCGCTTGGCGGCGAGGCGATGGTTCGGCGCGTGGCGCGCATGCTGCTGGAAACGGACATGCCGGTGCTGGTGGTGACCGGCGCTTATGCCGACGACGTTGAAGCGGTGCTCGACGATCTGCCGCTCAGCATGATCCGCTGCGAAGACTGGCAACTGGGCATGGGCCATTCGTTGGCCAGCGGCGTTCGCGCGCTGAGCCGCATGTTTCCGCAAGCCACGGCCGTGCTGGTCTGCCTGGCCGATCAGCCGTTGCAGTCATCGGCGCGATTGCGCGACATGTTGCAACGGCATCAGGCGATGCCGGAGCGCATTCTTGCTACCGAACATCACGGCGTGCAGGGGCCGCCGGCGCTGTTCCCACGCGATTGCTTCGACGCGCTGGCGGCGCTTGCCGGTGCCCAGGGCGCGCGAGCGCTGCTGAAACAGAAGGCCGCGCGTGTCGAGGTCGTCGCTGCCACGGCATGGGTGGACGTGGATACGCCGGAGGACTTGCAGCAGGTGCGTACCCTGTTGGGGTTGGCCGATGAGGAACCCCAGTCTGCGCCAGCCAACCCGGCTGCGCGCGGGAAGATGCCCTAGCGCTTGGGACGAGCGATCCAGGCATCTACCTTTTTTGTGACAACTGAGTAAAGTTTCCCCAGGCATGCCATTTGGCTTGCCACAATTGCTGCATCGCAATACAAGCTACTTGAAAGGGTATCTTTGCGGAAGCTGATCTAAATCAAGCGGCATGCTTTTGCTAATAGCTTGACTAAGGCGAGGCTTGACTAGGCGAGCTTCCACAAGCAGGGGTCAATGCCTGTCGGGGGTAACGCACGCTCGCCGTGCCGAACGCCTGGGGAACAGGCGGTTTTCGGGGAGCCACACGCGACGGACGCATCGGAGCACGCACTCCATCCTTAAATTCCTTGGGGAGGTTCCGGCAATGAGCAGCGAGCAAAGCACTGCGCGATTCTCGAATCCAGCGCCATTGGGGCTGGCGGGTTTTGCGTTGACGACATGGTTGTTGAGCATGATCAATGCCGGCTGGTTCACCGGCGATGCGATGAACCTGGTACTGGCGGTCGCCATGGCATACGGCGGCACGGCGCAGATGATCGCAGGGGTGATGGAGCTGCCGCGCGGCAATACGTTCGGCGCTACCGCATTCATAAGTTATGGCGCGTTCTGGTGGTCGTTCGTGTTGTTCGTGCTGTTTCTGCACGACAAGGTGCCGGCGGCGTTCGTGGGCTGGTATCTCTTCATGTGGGGCGTATTCACGTTCTACATGTGGCTAGGCACGTTGCGTGGGGTACGCGCGGTGCAGCTGATCTTTCTGGCCCTGTGGATCACTTTCTTCCTGCTCGCCGCTGGCGAGTGGACCGGCATGAGCGGCCTGCACGTGGCGGGTGGCTACGTGGGCTTGGTCACGGCATTGCTGGCGTTCTACGTGTCCGCGGCCGAGATCATCAACGAGGCGCACAAGCGAGAGGTCCTGCCGGTCGGCACGCCGCGTTCCACATAAAAACAACCAGCGACAACGATAGGAGCACCCCATGAAACGACATGCCTTGTTTCTTGCTCTTGCTACGCTAGGACTCACTGCGACCATGCCCGCTTTCGCGCAGAAGAACGACAAGCGCGATGCGGAAATCAAGGCGCTGAAGACGCTGGTCGAAAAGCAGCAGCAGCAACTCAATCAACAGCAACAAGACCTGCAGCAATTGCACGATGCATTGACTCAGCTGCAGAGTCAGCAGACGCAGCAGCAAACGCAGATTCAGCAGACGCAACAGGTGCAGGCGGAACAGGCAAAAACCATCGCGGCCGTGCCGGCCAAGCCGACCTTCACCAGTTCACCCGGCGTATCGGTGGCCTTGCATGGCTTCATCGATGCCACCGCGTTTACGCAGAGCAAAAGCTTCACCTACGGCAACGGGCAGAATGCCGAATATCCGATTCCCGGATCGAAAGGCCAACTTAGCGGCGTGGATGTACGCAATACCCGCTTCTGGCTGGACTTGACCGGCGGCAAGGTCGCCGGCAACTGGGTCGGCGGAGGCCATCTGGAAATGGATTTCTTCGGCGGTAACAACGGCACCGGTGGCTACTCACTGGAGCAACCCCTGCCCCGCCTGCGCCAGGCCTATATGACGCTGGATAACCCGGTAACCGGCAGCAGCTTCAAGATCGGTCAGATGTGGGACCTGATGTTCCCGCTGGATGACCTGCCCATCTCGATCAGCCATATCGCCTTCCCACTTGGCTATGGCACCGGCATCATCGGCTGGCGCTTCCCAGGCATCATTTTCTCGCAGGATCTCAATCACGGCTCCAGCGGCCCGCTATGGCGGTTGGACCTGGGTGCGTTCACGGGTACATGGAACGGTCCGGGCAGCCCGATCAATTACATCAGCGCAGGCAATGCCAATTTCCGTCCGCAGATCGAAGCGAGACTGCACGTAGAGCAGCCTAAGGAATGGCTGCTGTTCGCCGCCGCGCACTGGAGCCAGATCAACCTGGCCGGTGTAGGCGGTACCGCGCCGACGCCGATCAAGCGCGAGTTTTCCAGCACGGCCTTCGAAGCCGGCGGACAATGGACGCCGGGCCCATGGACGTTCAAGGCGGTGGGCTACACCGGCCGTGGCATCGGCCAGATTTTCGGCGACCTCTCGCAATTTGGCGACATCAAGGACACCGGCGGCTACGTGATGGGCGGCTACAAGTTCACGCCGAACTGGAGCGCGAACGTGTTCTATTCGACGAGCAAACCCAACTCGACCGACGTGATCCGCTGGCTCAACAACGGCGCAACCGGCCTGTTGAAGGATCGCCAGACGGCGGCGAACCTGATGTACACCGTGGGCGATTATTCGTTTGCGCTGGAGTGGATCCACGCGATTCTCAACTCCACCACCAATGGAAAGACTCGAACGCAGACGAGCGGCAATCAGGTGAATGTGAGTGCGTATTACAAGTTTTGATGGGTTGTTTTTCATCGCCCCGGTACAAGCCGGGGCGATGCGCTCTTGTAGGCTGGGATGAAATCCCAGCTTTTCCATGCATGGCGATGCTGGGATTTCATCCCCGCCTACGTGTGCTTTGCTTGCCGTTAATACACAAGCCCTGACGCATCCGCCGGCAACACGCGGTCACCGGCAAGCTCGCGCGCCTTGCTCTGATATTGCTCCGCATACGGCACCTGGCCCAACGCGCGATACACGCAGGCTTGCACCCATGCCGCACGCCAATCCAGCTGACTCCATGTCGACAGTTTGCCGCTGACGGCCGCGGCATCTTCCACCTTGCCTGCGCCGAGCAAGGCCTGCGTATAAGCCTGGGCAACGTCGACAATAAGTTCCGGCACGCCGTAGGCATCGGCCTTGTTCATGGCGAGCTTCAACTGATCCAGCGCTTGATCGTGCCGGCCTTCGTTCCATGCTTCGACCGCTTGCGCGCGCAACAACAGGATATCGACCCACTCGTCATGCTCCGGCAGCGCGGCGGCCCATGCTTGAAAGGCGGTCACCGCATCCCTGAGTTCATCTGCTTTGCCGGCGCGCTGCATCACCATGGCCTTGGTGAGCCACGCATTGGCGTAATCTTGATTCTCGTTGTTGCGCTCGAACAGCTTTTTGTCCATGGCTTTGGCGATCCAGGACTGCGCTGCCGCGACGTCGTTCCGTTGCAATGCGAGCCTGGCCAGCAAGACGTACACCGTATCCTGCAAACCCGGCTCGCCACGAGGATCGCTGGCGATCTGCGCAAGCAGATTTTCGAGCACGCTGCCCGCCTCGGCCGTGCGGCCGTTGTCGGCCAGTGCATACGCGCGTTCGTAGACGAGAAGATGCCGAAGAATGGGCTCCTGGATATCCCAATGCTTCTGCTCGAACGGCCAATAGCGATCCGTGACGGCCAGCGCCTCGGCATGTTGCAGCAACATCCGCCGTGCCACGACCAGGTCCAGCAGCAGCTGCGAAACATACTGGCGCATGCCCATGCGCTGGTATCCCTCGTCGGCACGCTGCAGCACGGGAATGGCTTGCGCATACTGTCCGCGCCGCATAGCCACATGGGCGATGGATTGATCCACGCCGAGCGCCCCGGCCTCGTTGCCGTCCAGCGCATAGTTGACCCGCGCGAGCCCGAAATCCGATTGCGCCTGGTCGAGCTTGCCTTCGATAACCTCCAGCTCTCCTCGCTGTGCGTAAGCAAAGGCCAGATAGGTCTTGTTGTTTTGCTTTTGCAGCAGCGCCACCGCTTCGTTCAACGCGGCGATGCCCTCGGCATACTTGTGTTCGCGCTCATAGACATAGTACTGCTGGGCCAGCGCCATGCCACGCAAGACCGGTTGCTTGTCGGCAGGCAGGCGTTGCAGCAGTTCGGCCAGACCCTGCTTGCAAGGCTCGAACTCCCCTTCATTGCAATGGAAGACGGCCTGCGCATAGTCAAACTCGGGCGTCTCGCGCAACTGAGGCGGCGCCTGCTCGATCAGCTGCCGCGCAACGTCGCTGGAGCCGGCATTGATCGCTACGTCGATGCGCATCAGATATTCGTCTTTGGCCTCATCGGTCGTCGTCGTGCTGGGCTTGGCTGCCACTCCCATCTGCGCCAACAACCGGGTGTTGGCCAAGCGCGCAGCCTTCAACACGCTGCCGGTCGACGATTCCGCCTGCCAGCTGCGGCCGTCGGGAGTGGTGGCATCAAGGTGCACGCGCCACTGATTGTCGACCAGACTGACGCGCGGATGGATCACCAGCGCGTACGCCGCCACGTGCGAATGGCCATCCGGCTGGTCGAGCATGCTCAGCACGGTCTGGCTGCTTTCGACCGGAATGTGCGCCTCGTGCAGCTCATTGGCGATCAGATCCATCAAGCCGACGCGCAGCCATTTCCAGTCCGCCTGCGCCTGCACGTCGGCGGGCAGCACGATGGCCGTGCCTTGCTTGAAAGGCAGCGGTTTATGCATGGCCGACCAGCACCAGAAGCCCACCGCGGCAGCAAGCAGCGCCAGCAGCGCTGCGCTCCATAGCGAACGGCGCCGCCAGAACGGTGGCCGTATCGCCGGCGTGGCGTCCGGTTCGGCCTGCACATCCTGCATGGAGCCCGGCGCTGGTTCGCCCGCATCGCCAATCATGTCCTTGGCGACCGTATCGAGCATCCAGCGATAACCCACGCGCGGGATGGTGCGAATGCAGCGCTGCTCGGCGCCGGCCTCACCCAAGGCGCGCCGCAATCGAACAATGGTTTGCGCCAGCAGGTTGTCGCTGACGTCAACGCGTCCCCATACCGCGGAAACCAGCTCGTCCTTGCCGACGGCACGTTCGCGGTGTTCGACCAGGTAGGCCAGGCAACCGAAGGCGTTGGCCGGGATGGTGACCGCCTCGCCGTTGCGCGTCAGCTCCCGTGCAACGGGGTCAAGACAAAAGTCTCCAAAGTAATAAACTCGCTTCCCCATGCGCAGACCTTGTCATTGAAGGGCACCTCACCTGCGCGTTGGAGAACCAGACGGCGGCTTGGTTTTGTTGCGCGGTACATATCGCAACGTTGCCGGGAGATTATCGCAAATGCTTGCGCGACTTGTGCTGATGACATGGGGTGGAGCGCATATCGCGATCCATGCAGGAAGCTGCGTCTCGTAGGTTGGGTTAGCGCAGCGTAACCCAGCGTTTCGGAGCGGCATCGTTACTTCTCGCTGTAACCCCCACCCAACGCATCAATCAACCGGATCGAAAGATCCGCCTGCTGGCTCTGCAACAATGCCAAGCGCTGATCGGTAAGCAGCAACTGCTGGCGACTGGTCAAGGGCGTCAAGGGGCCGCTTACGCCGCCTTTGTACGCCGCCAGCGCATCGCGCCAGCTTTTCTCGGCGTCCTGTTTCGCCCGCTGTTCAAGCGTGATCTGCGTACGCACCGACGCTAACGCGGAGACCAGATCCGATACTTCGTTCACCGCGCCGATCAACTGGCTGTTGTAGTGCGCGACCGCGGCGTCGTAGCGCGCATCGGCACCGGCAAGATTGGCGCGCAAACGGCCGCCGTCGAAGATTGGCAAGCTCAAGGCCGGCCCGACCGAATACGTGCGCGCCGGCAATTGAAAGACGTTGGTGCTGCCGCCCACGGCGAGCACACCGGCCATCGCGCTCAGGCTGATGTTGGGCAGGAACTGCGTCTTGGCCGCCTTGATGTCCTGCGATGCCGCTTCGACCTGCCAGCGCGCAGCGACGAGATCCGCACGGCGGCCGATCAGATCCACTTGCAGCTGATCCGGTATCGCCACCAGGCCGTTATCGAGCAGGTGCGGACGCGCAATGCTCAACCCGCGATCCGGCCCCTGCCCCAGCAACACGGACAGGCTGCTGCGTGCGGCATCGATCGCACGATCAGCCTGCGCTTTCTGCTGCTCGGCGCTGGCTACCTGCGAATCGGCAAACGCTTCCTGTTGCGGCGTGCCAAGGCCACCGGCGACCAGTCGGCGTGTCAGCTTCAAGGTCTGCGAAGCGCGTTCCAGCTCGCCTTCCGCCACGTCCTGCTCGGCGAAGGCATAACCCAATTGCACGTACGCGCGCGCCACATTCACCGAGAGCTGAATGCGCGCCGCGCGCGCTTCGATCTGTGCCGCGCGACTACGGCCGAGTGCGGCTTCCCATGCATCGCGCTTGCCGCCCCACAGATCGATATCCCAGTAGAAATTCGCGGTAACGGATTTGCCCCACGCGAAATGGCCCAGCACGTACGGCGGATAGATCGGGTCCTTCAAGGACAAACGGCTGCCCTCAGCACCCGCTTCAAGATCGGCGCTCGGTAGCCGCGCGGCATACGCTTCGTCGCTCACCGCCTGCGCCTGCCGAGCACGCGCTTCGGCCTCATCCAGGCTGGGATTGTTCTTGAGCGCTTCCTCGATCAGCGTGCTCAGTTGTGCATCGCCGAAGCTGGTCCACCAATCCTGCGCTGGCCATGCCGCGGGGCTGAGCGGCACGTTGGCGAAGCTCTGCTCGCTCTTGAGGTTGCGCGCATCGATCGTCTTGCCAGTGGGATGCAAACCGCCCGGCGTGGCGCAGCCGGCCAGCGCGATGGATAACGCCAGCGTGGCGGCAACGGGTAAACGGAAAAGGGAATTCACCTTGCGCATGGCCGCTTCACCGTGACTCCGCCAGCGCATCGCCATGTCCGCCAGGATGCACGATCAGCGTGGCGGTCTGTCCTGCCACCAGCACCGTGCCGGCCGGCATGTGATCGGTATCGATGCGCACGCGCACCGGCACACGCTGCGCCAGACGTACCCAATTGAAGGTGGGGTTGATGTTGGCGAGCAGATCGTTGCCAGTGGGATCGACCGCGCCGGCAATGCCGCGCGCCACACCTTCCACCGTGCCGCGCAGATGCACGCCGCCGCTCATCAGGCGGATGTCGACCGGATCGCCCCTATGCAGATGCGGCAACTTGGTTTCCTCGAAATAGCCGTCCACCCAGAACGAATGACTGTCGATCACCGCCAGACGCGGCGCGCCCACGCTGGCGTAATCGCCCACGCGCACCAACAGATTGGTGACGTAACCGTCCACCGGCGCGCGCACTTCGGTGCGTTGCAGATTGAGGGCCGCGGTGGCAAGCGCCGCCTGCGCCTGTTTCACCGCAGCCATCGCCTGCTGTTGCGCGGCGATGGCCTGCTCGATGCCGGCACGCGCCTTGTCCCACGTGGCGCGCGCGGCATCCGCGGTGGCGCGCGCGTTGGCGATGTCTTCGCTGGAGACCACGTCGCTCAGGCTCTGCCGGCGCTTGGACTGCGCTTCGTACATGCTGAAGCTGGCCTTGCTCTGGATCGTGCCGGCCTTGGCGGCGTCCACATTCGCCTGTGCCGCAGCAACCGACGCCTGCGCGGCGACGAGGTTTGCCTTGGCCTGCTCGGCGGCGTCTTCGTAGCGGTCGCGATCGATCACGAACAGCACGTCGCCTTTTTTCACCTGCTGGTTGTCGACCACGTTCACCGCGGTGACCAGGCCGGAGACATCCGGCGCAATGCGCACCACGTTGGCGCGGATGCGCCCGTCGCGCGTCCACGGCGAATACATGTAGTGCCGCCACATGCCATAACCGATGAACGCGGCGATCAGCACGATGACGGCGGTGATGGCGATACGGATGTAGAGAGTGTTTTTCATGGAATCAGCAACAGATCAGGGAGCGTCAAAAGGTCAGCAGCGCGAGGCCGCCGAATACGCAAATCAGAAAGGCCAGGCGCAATAGCGCCGGATGCCACACGTAGCGGTACAAGCCATAACGGCCCACCACCCAGTCGAACAGCAGCAGCAACACCACGGCGAGTACGAACCAGACCAGAAGACCGGGAACCAGCACGCCCCCGATGGCGATTTCACGCGGCATGAGCAACTCCTTGTGCGCGGGTGGGTGCTTGCATGTAGGCCGCAAGCACGGATTGTTCGTCCAGCATGGCCAGGCGCAGCACGTTCAAGTGATTGAGCAGCGGCCACATCGCATCGTCGCCGCCGATCATCGCCGTGGTGGCGGCAACGGCATCGCGTGCATGGGCGTAGGTGGCGGCATCCGGATGCTCGTAAAGCTGGGCAATCGATTCGATGGTGCGCTCGATCGCTTCGTGCATGTCTTCGGGCAGCGGACGACCGGCCATATCGTTGCGCAACTCGATCAAGGTGCGCCCGACTTCATTGATAGAAAGCGTCCACGCCACCAGATTGCGCGATGCCTGACTGCCGCGCTCGGTCTGCGCCACGATCTGCCCAAACAGATCGTGATTGACGCTTTCAAAGCGCGCGCGCAAACCCGGCAACGGCGCGGTGGCGGCAAGGCGCACCTGACGACGCAATTGCTCCAATTGCCGGCGTCGCAACCAGAGGCTGCCGACGGCTGGTGGAATGAGCATGAAGGCCAGGCCCGTTACACCCAACCCGATGAATTGCGCGAGGGTGTCGTTCCAGAAGAACACCACGTCGTAATTCATTTCGTTGTGCACGACGAGGGTCAGCGTAAAGCCCATGCAGTAGCCCACACCCTCGCGCGCCGTAATCGGCCACGCCATCATCGCCATGCCGATCATCAGGAATGGCGCGGAAGCCGCTACCAGCAGGCCAAAGCCATCCATCAGCGGCAACACGAAAAACTGGCAGATAAAGCTCGCGCACGTGCCCAGCACAAAGCCCAGCGATGTGTGCAGCACCCATTGGGTGGGATTGGGCGCGGCAGCGAACAGGCCGGCGAAGACCGTGGCCAGCAACATCGCCGATGCACCGGACGGCCACGCGGAAATGATCCAGAACACGCTCAGCGCACCCATGACGAGCGAGGTGCGCAGCATCGCCAGCGCCGAACCAAGATAGTCATTGCCGCGCTCGAAGCGCACGCGTTCGGCCACGGCGCCGAACAGCCGGGGCGCCTGCAGCTGCGAGGCTGTTTCGACGTACGCATACAGCTCATCGACGAAGCGGTCGACCAGGGTGGCGCCAGTGTCGAAATCGAGCATGTCGTAGGCGGACGTCATTCTTGCGCGCAGCGCCGCCCGGCGCTCGCGGATGGCATCCCGGGCGCCATCCAGCCGCGGCAACAGCACGCGCGCCGCCGCGCCCGCCTCGATCGGCGCATCCAGCGCGCCGGCCAACGGCCGGTACAGTTCGATCAATGCATTGGCTGCCGCCTCGTGACCTTTGCGCTTCAGGCGATTGATCAGGTGATGCAAGGTCTGCAACGTGGTGGACGTCGCCATGAAACGCTGGTTGAGCAGCAGCATGTGGCCGCTGCGCGCACGCGCTTCCGGATCCTCGAAAATCACCGAGCTGCGCAAATCTTCCACCGCCACCGCATCGCGCACGAAGCGCAGGTGCGCGTTCTCCAGATCAGCACGTGCCACCTTGCCGCACATCGCGCGCTGCACGAAATCGATGAAATTGGCGAACTGCGCGCGGCAAAGGCGGCGCAAGTCGTCGCGGATGCGGCTGGGGAACACCACATCGCTCACCGCGGCGGAAACGCCAATACCCAGCAGCACCTCGCTCAGGCGCCATACCACGGAGTGGAACACTTCCAGTGGATTGTTGATCGCCGGCAGCGCGACAATCGCCGCCGTGTAGCCGGCCAGCACGAATGCATAGGATTTGAAATTGCGATACAGCGTGGCGCCGCCCGCGCACGCACCGATCCACAGCGACAGCGCGGTGAGGAACAACACGCGCTGCTGCGGAAACATCGCCACGATCAGGAAACCCGCCAGCGCCCCCACTACGGTGCCGATGGCGCGATAGAAACTCTTGGCCAGCACCATGCCGGTCTGGCGGTTGGCCACGATGATGGTGGTGAGCATCGCCGTCGACGGCTGCGGCAGATCCAGCCGCATCGCCAGCCAGCCGGTGATGTAGAAGGCAAGCAGCGACTTCACCACGAACAGCCAGGTAGTGGTCTCCTCGCGCAGGGTCGTCACGAAAACGTCGCGCGTGGTGGGGACTGCCGTCGGGACTTCGGTTACAGACATCGGAGATCGCCTCAGTCCGCCAATCCGCTCAAAAACTTCTTCAACAGCTTTTCGAGCTGAACCTGCTCGGAAACCTTGAGATGACGCCCCTGTTTCGCCAGCAACGTACAGATATCAGGAAGAAGACGGTCGAGCAAAGCCTGTCCTTGCGGCGTCAAGCTCAGCGCGATCTTGCGACGATCGTCCGCGCTGGCGCTGCGGTCGATCAGGCCTTTATCGCACAACTCGTTAGTCAAGCGCGTGATGTTGGCGGACTTCTCCCCCGCGGCATCCGCCAGCTCCGATGGCGTCATCGTACCGCTGCTCGAACCGTACAGCATCATCAGCAGGTTGTATTCGGGGTGATTGATGCCGTACGGCTTGAGGCTGGCGTTTGCCTCGTCGTGCAACAGCTTGTGGATATGCTTGATCAGCCGGACCAACGTGGCCGGGCGGCGCGGGAAAGCCGGGTAACGGCGGCAGGTGACGGCGAGGCGCTGTTCGGTGAGGGCAAAGTCGGCCATGGCGATGTGACCCTGGGTACTTATAGTACAGATGTATATAGTATAGAAATGTACTATTTACATGTAAACAATATTCCCGCCGCGGCACTCAGGCTCTTGTAGGCTGGGATGAAATCCCAGCACCGAAAAACAAGCGCCGGGATTTCATCCCAGCCCACGCGCATCCGTTCGCGCGCAATGGCAACCTATGCATTTTCCGATCGAGCCCAAGCCACGATGCCCAACACTCAATCCGCCACGATCGCCGCCCGCCTCGACCGCCTGCCCGCCTCGCGCACGCTCTGGAAGATCGTGGTGCTGATCTCCCTCGGCGGCTTGTTCGAATACTACGACCTGTTCTTTACCGGTTATGTGGCGCCCGGCATGGCCAAATCCGGTTTGTTCTCGCCCGATTCGCTCGGCTTCTTCGCCGACCTCGCCGGCATCAAGGTGGCGGGCTTTGGCACCTTCGTGTTCAGCACGTTTGCCGGGCTTTGGCTGGGCGTGGTGGTGTTCGGGCAGCTGGCCGACCGCTATGGACGCCGGCCCGTGTTCAACGGGTCACTCATCTGGTATGCCTGCAGCACGGTCATCATGGCATTCCAGCACACGGGAGAAATGCTCAACGTGTGGCGGCTCATCGCGGGCATCGGCTTCGGTGTGCAGCTGGTGACCATCGATGCCTACATTTCCGAGCTCACGCCTGTCACGCTGCGCGGGCGCGCCTTCTCACTGAATCAGTTCGTCTCGTTTTGCAGCGTACCGGTGGTGGCCTTGCTGGCCTGGCTGCTGGTGCCGACCGCACCGTTGGGCTTGGATGGCTGGCGCTGGGTGGTCCTGATCGGTTCGGCCGGCGCCGTGCTGGCGTGGCTACTGATCCGGCAAGTACCGGAAAGCCCACGCTGGCTTGCCTTGCATGGACGGATACGGGAGGCCGATGCGATCACGGCGGATATCGAGCGCCGGATCGAAGCGGAAACCGGCAAACCGCTACCAACACCACGCGTGGAGGCGGTGGAAGAAGAAAGCACGGGCCAGTTTCGGGAAATCTTTGCTTCGCGCTATGGGCAGCGCACGGTGATGCTGTCGATATTCAACATGGCACAGGTCATTGGCTTCTACGGTTTCGCCGCATGGGTACCGACGTTGCTGATCGCGCGCGGCATCACCATCACGCACAGCCTCCAGTACTCCTTCATCATCGCCATCGCCAATCCGTTCGGCCCCTTGGTCGGCATGTATTTCGCCGATTATCTGGAACGGAGAACGCAGATCATCCTTGGACTGGCCGTGATGGGCGTGGCGATGCTCGGCTTCGCCCATGCCACCTCGCCCGTCGTACTGATCGCACTGGGCGTGGTGTTTACGCTGGCCGCGAACGTCATGTCCTACGCGTATCACAACTATCAGGCCGAGCTGTATCCCACGCGCATTCGTGCGCGCGCAGTCGGCTTTGTTTATTCATGGAGCCGTTTTGCTGCGGCATTTGCGGGGCTGGCGATTGGGTATTTCCTCAATCTTGGCGGGGCGCTTGCGGTGGCTACGTTTATTGCGATTGCCATGGTGGTGGGTATTGCCGTGATTGGTGTTTTTGGGCCATCGACGAAGGGCATTGCGTTGGAGCGGATCAGTCATTGATGCGTTGGCTTTTTGTAGGCTGGGATGAAATCCCAGCATCGCCATGCCTATCCATGCTGGGATTTCATCCCAGCCTACGTGGCTCAACTGCGCGCCTGCATCGCCCATTCAAATGAACGCTTGCGCGCATCGTGATCAAAAATATTCGCCGTGATCATCAACTCATCCGGCCGGTGCCGCGCAATAAACGCCGCCAGACCTTCCTTCACCGACTGCGGATCACCCACCACCGCACACGCCAGCGCACGCTCCACCATCGCCTTCTCATGCGGCGCCCAATACGCATCCATATCGTCGATCGGCGGTGGAATCAGCCCTGGGCGCCCGCGACGCAAGTTGACGAAGCTCTGCTGTTGCGAGGTAAACAACCGCCGTGCTTCATCATCCGTTTGCGCCGCCACCACGTTGATCCCGAGCATCGCGTACGGTTTATCCAGGCGCGCAGAAGGCTTGAAGTCACGGCGATAGAGCATCAGCGCTTCATCCATGGCATCCGGCGAAAAGTGCGAGGCGAAGGCGAACGGCAGGCCGAGCGCGGCCGCGAGTTGCGCGCTGAACAGGCTTGATCCCAGCAACCACACCGGTACGTCGATGCCGGCGCCCGGAACGGCACGCACCGCTTGACCAGGTGCGGCAGGTTCGAAATAGGCGAGCAATTCCTGCACGTCATTCGGAAAGGTCTCCGCCGCCTCGTAATAACGACGCAGTGCCCGCGCAGTCGGCTGATCCGTGCCGGGCGCGCGTCCCAGACCCAGATCGATGCGTCCCGGATACAACGAAGCCAGCGTGCCGAATTGTTCAGCCACCTGCAGCGGTGCGTGATTGGGCAGCATGATGCCGCCCGCGCCGACGCGGATGGTCGACGTGCCGCCCGCCACGTGGCCAATCAGCACGGCCGTGGCGGCGCTGGCAATGCCAGGCATGTTGTGGTGTTCGGCCAGCCAGTAGCGCGTGTAGCCGAGCTGCTCCGCCCAGCGCGCGAGATCAAGCGTGTTGGCGAACGCTTGCGCAGGCGTGTTGCCTTCAGTAACGGGGGCGAGATCGAGGACGGAGAAGGGAATCATGGATAGCTCGCGGCAGGAAAGCTTTCAACGTGGGGACGGTTGCCCACATTGCCAGGGCTTGCGCTTCATTTGCGGCATTGCGGCTTACCGCATGAGGATGAAAATCATCCCGATAGATGACACGGCCATAGGTTGGGATGAAATCCCAGGCGCTTTTGTGTCATAGGTGCTTGGACTGCATCTCAGCCTACAGTGATCAAAACTCCTGCTGCTGCGGATATTCGCCGGTGAAATCGTTATCCCAAAGAAAATTGGTAAACGACACCGTTACCGAGATATCCAGGCCTTCTACAAAATGCCAGCAACCCACCGGCAGAAACAGCACTTCGCCCGGATTCAACGTGCACGACAGTACCTGCACGCCAGCCATGCGCGGGTAACGCTGCAGATCGATGTTCCTGCCATCCACATGCGTAAAGCAGTGTTCGTGGTTGTAGACGTGCGCGATCTCGCACGCAGGCATCAGCAGGATGCGCTTGCGGCCGAGCACCTGCGCCATGAAGTTGTTGGTGAGATCGTGATGGAACGGCGTGATGGTGCCCGTCGGGCCGAACCACAGGAAACCCTGGGTGGATCCGTTGCCGTCCAGATACTCGGGAATCTGCACGATGTCCTGCCACAACACATCAAGCGCCGCGCGATTCTTGCCCTCGTTGTAGGCGGTCATGTAGAAATCGTTGCTGCGTTCGGCGTGGCGCACCATCTCCACGTAATCACCGAACAGCATGGTCTTGCGATGCGCCGTCTTGCGCAGTTCGTAGTGCGCATCCGCATCGCGGCCGAACTGGATTTCCACTTCGCGCTCGCCGCAGCGTTGCTTGAAGTAATCCAGATTCCACTTCGCCATCGCGGGCCAGTCGTCCATCATGCCGGTGATGATCACCGGACGTCCGGCGGTGTAGTGCGCATCGAGAAATTCTTCGCGCGATAGCTTGTGCCGGCGCGGCACTTCTACCTCGCGCAAGCGATTCATGCGACGCTGCGTTTCCAGCACCCAATCGTGCTTGGCCAGGCGATTGCGCAAGCGCTGTGCGCCGGCGATGTAGGGGCTGCTCATGGCCTGCTGGATTTCCTGCACGGCTTCCTCGTGCGCAATGCCGGCACCCAGCATCTGTTCGTAGATGCTTTGCGGCGGACCATCCAACAGCAGGTTTTCGGCAATCCATCGGCGCCACTCGTTGTCGACGTGGACCACGGGCCTCAACTCGACGTTCGCCATGACATCCCCTCACGCATTGAGTGGCAGTATCGGAAAGTGAGCCTAGCGCAGGCCCGCCTGCAGCGATGCGATTGTGTCGACGAAATGACAACGATGTCCAGCCCTGCCCGCCCGTTTTGACGCGCGGTCGACCCGGCCGGTGGAACATGGCGAGGGTCCCCCAGCCAGGAGCATTGTCATGCCCGAGGAACGCACCCTCCGCGCGGCTGAAAAGGATCGGCGCGAAGGCAAATCACCCAGCACCCAAGCCGGCGAATTCGTGAAAGAGGAAATCGAGCACGTCCGCGAAGGCCAGCACGGCGTGCGCTCGACCAAGCAGGCCATCGCCATCGGCTTGTCCAAGGCTCGCCGCGCTGGGGTTAAGTTGCCGGTGCCGACGAAAAACACCAGCAAGCGTGTGAAGAAAAAAGCCGAACAGGATCTGGAAGCCGGCGCGAGCCATCGCCCGAAATCGCCACGACGCGCACGCGCGACCGAGAATGCCTTGAAGCGCGAAAGCCGGGAGCCGGTGTCGAAGAGCGCGCTGTCGAAGCAGGCGAAGACAGCGGCGGCAAAGCGCAGCAGCGGCGCACGTTCCGCCGCCGCCAAGAAGGCGGCGCGCACCAAAGGGGCGAGCAAGCGATCGGCGGCGGCAAAGAAAGCTGCTAGAACCCGCGCGCGAAAAACGTAGGTTTCCATGAAAGTGCACGCCCCTCTCTGATCCGTCACCCCGGCGTGACGGGGCTTGAGGTCACTTTCATCATGGCGAGTGCTTAGGCGTGCCACATGACGGTTGGGGTGAGGCGCAGCCAAACCCCAACGTGGGCCGCAAGCACGCGGAGTGTTGGGGCGCGCGTTCCGCTCACCCAACAGGGACGCGGTGCCGCGGCACCCGCCATGATGAAACTCTCCCAAGGGCCGTCATTCCCGCGGAAGCACACTACTGTCCGGCAAGATTTTTGCGTGAATCGATCAATCGCCTCATGGCCGTCATTCCCGCGAACGCGGGAATCCATGGTGTTCTGGTGCAAAAGGCAAAATGGATTCCCGCTTTCGCGGGAATGACGACCATAAGGCAAGGATGTGTTTCATGGCACCCTGCGATGCATTAGCCGGCCAGCGCAGCGTCCACGATGCCCTGCGCTTCGCGCAAGATCGCCTTGAGGTGTTCCTCGCTGCGGAAGCTTTCGCCGTAGATCTTGTAGATCTCTTCCGTGCCCGACGGACGTGCCGCGAACCAGCCGCTTTCCGACATCACCTTGATGCCGCCGATCGGTGCGTTGTTGCCGGGTGCGCGGTCGAGCACTTCAGTGATCTTTTCGCCGGCCAATTCCTTGCTCTGCAATTGCGCCGGCGAGAGCTTGGCGAGCCGGGCTTTCTGTTGCGTGTTGGCGGCGGCGTCCACGCGGCTGGAATACGGTTTGCCCAGGGCTTCGGTGAGATCGGCATACAGCTCGCCCGGGTCCTTGCCCATGCGCGCGGTCATTTCCGCGGCAAGCAGCGAGGGGACGATGCCGTCCTTGTCGGTGGTCCACACCTTGCCGTCGTGGCGCAACATGGAGGCGCCCGCGCTTTCCTCGCAGCCGAAGCCGAGCACACCGTTGAACAGGCCGTCGGCAAACCATTTGAAGCCGACCGGCACTTCGTACAGACGACGGCCCAGGCGCTCCGTTACGCGATCGATCAGCGAACTGCTCACCACGGTTTTGCCCACGCTGGCCTTGTCGGTCCACTGCAGGCGATGGCGGAACAGGTAATCCACCATCACCGACAGGTAATGATTGGAGGGCAACAAACCAGCGCTGCGCGCGACGACGCCATGGCGGTCATGGTCGGTATCGCAGGCAAACGCCACGTCGTAGCGATCCTTCAAACCGATCAGGCGCTGCATGGCGTATTGGGACGAAGGATCCATGCGGATCTTGCCGTCCCAATCCACCGTCATGAAACGGAAGGTGGGATCGACCGTGTCGCTGACGACCGTCAGGTCGATGCCATAGCGTTGCGCGATCGGCTGCCAGTAATGCACACCTGCGCCGCCGAGCGGATCGACCGCCATGCGCACGCCGGAGCCCCGGATCACGTCGAAGTCGATGATGTTTTTCAGGTCATCGACATAGCGGCCAAGGTAGTCGTACTCCTGCACCAGGCTGGAACGCCGCGCGGTGGGATAGCCGATGCGCTTCACGCCATCCAGCCGGCTTTCCAGCAAGGCGTTGGCGCGCTGCTGGATCCAGCTGGTCACGTCGGTTTCGGCCGGTCCACCGTTGGGCGGGTTGTACTTGAAGCCACCGTCGCTGGGCGGATTGTGCGAAGGCGTCACCACGATGCCGTCGGCCAGGCCATCCACGCGCTGGCGGTTGTAGGTGAGGATGGCGTGCGACACCGCAGGCGTCGGCGTGAATTCGCCACCGGCGGAAACCGCCACGGGCACGTCGTTGGCAACCAGCACTTCCACCGCGCTTTGAAACGCCGGCTCGGAAAGAGCATGTGTATCAATGCCGATGTACAGCGGTCCGGTGATGTTCTTCTGGCGGCGGTAATCGCAGATGGCCTGCGTGATCGCCAGCACGTGCCATTCGTTGAAGCTGCGGTCGAGCGAGGAACCGCGATGGCCGGAGGTGCCGAAACTCACGCGCTGGGTGGGTTCGGAAGGATCGGGGCGCAGCGCCGTATAGGCGTCCAGCAGCTTGGCTACGTCTACCAGCATGGATTCCGGAGCGGGTTTTCCGGCAAGCGCGTCGATGTTGGGGCTCACGGGTAGCGGTTCCTCGAAGAAAACGGTTGGAAGGATGCCTGTTGCCCGCCCCTGGGCCGTCATTCCCGCGCAAGCGGGAATCCATCTTGCTCTGATGCATCCTTGAAAATGGATTCCCGCTTGCGCGGGAATGACGGCCTTTGGGGCCCTTGCATGATTCAGGGCGGGGCTGGTTCAAGGCAGCAGCAAATTATCGACGACGAAGCATCAATCCTTCGTCTGCGCCGCGTTAGCAGTCGCGCTCCATTCAGGCCGCTGCCGCCCCGACCAACTCGGCCGCCAGTGCGGGCAATTCCTTGATCGAACCGATGATGTAGTCCGGCGCGGGATCAAGCTCGTCCAGGTTCGCGATCGAGGCGTAATGGCCCTGCCGCACGAACACGGTGGTAAGGCGATCGCCGAGCTTGCGCTTCATCTTGGTCAAGAGGTTCGGCTTGTCGTCCGTCATCACATAGTGCGCGGCGGGATAGCGCGCCAGCATTTCATCCAGCGCCAGTTCCTTGTGCACGAAGATCAACACCTCCCCGCGCACGGCGCCGCGAATGCCGGCGCGCTCGATCTTGTGCGGCTGGAACACGACGTCGCCGTCGGAAAGAATCACCGCACGGCCAAGCTGGTTGAGCTGATCGATGGTTTCCAGCGCGCCGCTATACAGGCGCTGCTCGAACGGGTAATCGAGCAGCCAATACGACAAAGTGAAAATGCTGGGGCGCGTATCGTTCTCCAGGCGGAAATGCTGGAGCGCCCCGAGGTAATCGACATAGCCCAGCGAATCGCGCAACTGTTCGTAGATCGCCCAGTAGCGGTCACATTCTTCCTGGCCGAATTCACGCGTGAGATGCGCGCGCAGGTCAGCGCCGAAGCGGTCGTTGTCGAGCAAGGTGTTGTCGACGTCCAGCAAAAATACGTGCGAAGCGTTGGCTTGATTCACAGAGACATCCACTTTGATGCTCGCTGCCATCATCAATCAGCAGGCGGTCGCCGAAGCCGGGCAGCGGGTAATAACTTCGCCAAGTCTGGCGGAAGCACGGGGTGGATGTACAGGCTTTCGCCCTCCCTCTGCCGGCTCAACAGGGATTTCACGCTCAGGCGATGCAATGAAAACGATGCAGCCGGAAGCAGGCGGCAAACCGAGTTAGCGCAGGGTAACCCAGCCATTCCCAGGCGCCGTCGCCGGGCGGTTTGACGCCCCTGTTCCCGCCCCCAGCGACGCACGGCAACAAACGCCGGATAGGTGGGCATAGTGGCTCGGCTTCCACGCTCGTAAGGTGCCCGGGTCGTCGACGACCGTCCGGCATGCAGGGGTGCCGTGATTTCTTACCTACCCTTCGAGGAATATGTATGAAAAAGGCAGTCTATGGTTCAGCGCTGCTGGCGCTGATGGTGGCGGGTGCGGTCCAGGCGCAAGGCAATGCCGGCTGGCATGACGATGACCTGATCGTCACGGCGTCCAACACGGCCAGCAATCAGCTGTTGGTCTACAACACGCACGGTGCGCTGGTTGAGCAAATTCATACGAACGGAGCGGGCGGCGTCAGCGGCAACGCCGGGGGCATCGCCCAGAATCACCGGTTGCTTGCGGTGGTGAATTTCGGTTCGGGGAATGTGTCGGTCTTCAGGAAATCGCGCGAAGGCCTGCAACTGGAAAAGCTGGTGCCGGCGATTACCAATCCGATCAGTGTCGCGTTCGGGCGTGATCATCTGTACATCCTCACCGCCACGCATATCGAATCGCATCGCATCGATCGCTACGGCGTGACTTCCAGCGCCGATGGCGAAGCGCAGCTGGCGATTGCCGATGGTTCGGCGGCGCAAGTGGGTGTGCTGGATGGCCAATTGGTCATCACGGAAAAGAGCAATGCGATCGAGACGATCGGTTTGACGCACGATGGTGCCGTGACCGGGGCGACGAAGCTGGTGGCGAATATTCCCGCCAACGTGAATGCACCGTTCGGGCTCGCCACGCGCGGCAACGATGCGTACGTGACGATTGCGCACGCCAACGAGATCAGCCTGGTGCGCAACAATGCCGTGCTGACCGTGACCGGGTCGGGTACGCAGATGGCGCCGTGCTGGGTGGCGCTGGATGGTCCGTTCCTGTTCTCGGCCAATTCGCCTAGCCATTCCGTGTCGCGCTATGCGGTGTATGGCCAGAAGGTCGTGCAGGATGCCGCGGTGGTGGCGAGCTTCAACGGCAATCCCACCGATATCACCTATGGCGATGGTCTTGCGGCCGTGGTGGATGCGAATGGCACGGTGTCGCACGTTTCCATCTTCAACGTGGATGGCGATGGCAATTTCAATTTGAAGAGCAGCGTGACGATCAACAACACGGCGACGAATGGCATTGCCATTGTGCGTGGTGATGATGATTTTGGCGGTTAATGTGTAAAACGTAGGCTGGGATGAAATCCCAGCATCAGGATTCGAAAGAAAGCTGGGATTTCATCCCAGCCTACGATCGACATCCCAGCCTATGCGATCACGGCAGAACACTCTCAATGCGCGTGGCCTGACGCGACAACCGTATCTGCTACGGCTACAGGGGGCACTGCCAGAAGCTCAATCTCATATCCCGCATCCGCCCACGCATCCAAACCGCCCAACAACGGACGCACTTTGCGATAGCCCTGCATCATCAGCCCCTTCGCCGCCTTGGCGGCGGAGATTTCATTGGGGCAGCTGCAATAGATCACCACTTCCTGATCGATCGGCACCTGGTTGAGGTCCTGATCGATGCCGCTGAGATTGGCCATCAAGGAACCGGGAATGATGCGATTGTCGACCAGACGCGCCGCTTGCGAACGTACATCGACCACGACTGGCTGTTTGCCCGCTTCCATCAATTGATGCAGTTCATCCACGGTGATGCGCGCCAGCCTCAGCGACAGCAACAGCCGCTTGCGCTGCCACCATTTTACGATGACATAGGCGATCAGCAACGCGAACAGCACTTCCACGGCAACCGTACCGGCGCTGGCCAGCGCAAACAGCACGCGGTCGATCTGCTGCGAAAACGCATAACCCAGGCCAACGATCAGGCCGATCCAGAGCAGCGAGCCCAGACCATCGAGCAACATGAATATCTGCGGCCGCAGCCGCATCGCACCCATCAATGGCGGTGCGATGGTGGAAAGGCCGGGCACGAATTTGGCGATCAATAGAATCTGGCCGCGCCAACGCTGAAAACGCAGTTCCGATTGTTTGACGCAGGAATCGGGCGACAGCGAAATGCGGCACAAGGTGCGCATGACGGATGCACCGTACCGGCGACCGGCCAGATACCAGGCGAAGTCGCTGATCAGGCAGGCGAGCAAGGCCACCAAGACCACCGACGTGAGCGGAAGCCTGCCAAGCGATGACAAGGCGCCAGCCACGACCAAGGTCGGCACAGCCGGCAACGGCAGCCCTGCCTGCTCCACCAATACGTTGATGAAGACCAGCAGCAAGCCGTATTCGGCAATCAGCTCGATGATGGCGTGCGTCACCGGAATAACCTCAAGTCGGATGCACGCATCGTTGGGGTTGGCGGGCTGAAATGCAAGCTGATTAGCGGGGGTATTGCGGCCAAAAATGGTGGGTTTAAGGCCGCAACGGAACGCACGTCATCCCACGTGCCGTCATTCCCGTGAAAGCGGGAATCCATTTTCGGGATGCATCGAAGCGAAGGTGGATTCCCGCTTTCGCGGGAATGACGGCCATGGGGCGCGGTTGCACCAGAAACAAGTTAGGCGTTGCTCACACCCGGCTGCGCACCCGCCGTCAGGCTTGGCTTGGCCACTTCCTCACCCAGCAGGAAGCGGAAAATCAGGCCGCCTGCCGCGCCGCCGAGCAACGGCACCAGCCAGAACATCCACAGCTGCTGCAGCGCCCAGGTGCCCTGGAAGATCGCCACGCCGGTGCTGCGCGCCGGGTTTACCGAGGTATTGGTGACGGGGATGCTGATCAGATGGATCAGCGTGAGCGCCAGGCCAATCGCAAGCGGGCCGAAGCCGGCCGGTGCGCGGCGGTCAGTCGCGCCGTGGATCACGATCAGGAACATCGCGGTGAGCACGAACTCGCTCACGATACAGGCCTGCAACGAATAGCCGCCCGGCGAATGCTCGCCATAGCCATTGGACGCAAAACCGCCGGCCGTGGCATCGAAGCCCGGCTTGCCACTGGCGATGACATACAGCACCGCAGCAGCGGCGATGGCGCCGATCACCTGCGAAACGATGTAAGGCACCACATCCTTGCCACTGAAGCGCCCACCAAAGAACAAACCCACCGTCACGGCCGGATTGAAATGCCCGCCGGAAATGCCACCCACGGCATAAGCCATGGTGACTACGGTAAGACCGAATGCCAGCGCCACGCCAGCAAAAGCAATACCCAAATTCGGAAAAGCCGCAGCCAGTACCGCACTGCCACACCCCCCGAGCACCAGCCAGAACGTGCCGAAGAATTCTGCGCAAAGTCGTTTGAACATAATCACTGTCTCCCATGAATGAAGCGGCAGCAAGATTGCCGCCGGCGTTTTTCGACGCCTTACGTCCCCTGATTCCCCGGCAAACACATCCATGCTTTGAACGTGGATTGCGCGTAAATACCACGCATCCCGGTTGAATGAAAGACGCCGTTGATATCCACTCTGCGGCGGCATTCCCTGCGCATCGCCTCCCATGAGCCCACCGAACATGCATGAACCCGACGAAGCACAACTCCTGCACAGCTGGCATCGCAATGCCGCGGCCTGGACGCAGGTGGTACGCGATGCATTGCTTGAAAGCCGGCGGCTGGTCACTGACCAGGCGATCATCGATGCGGCGCTGGACGGACGGCCCACCTCGGTGCTGGACATCGGTTGCGGTGAAGGGTGGCTGGTGCGCGCCCTCGCTGCGCGCGGCATTCGGGCGATGGGCGTCGACGCGGTAGCGGCGCTGGTCGAACGGGCATGCGAAGCAGGCGGACAGTTCGCCGTGGCCAGTTACGAAGACATCATCGCGGGAAACCTGGCGCAACGCGCGGAGGCGCTGGTCTGCAATTTTTCGCTGCTCGGCAAGGCATCCGTAGAACAACTGCTTGCCGCGCTGCCATTGCTGCTGGTGGCGAACGGGCGATTGATCGTGCAGACCGTACATCCACTGGTGGCATGCGGTGAGCAGCCTTACGCGGATGGCTGGCGCCTGGAAAACTGGCATGGTTTCGACGCCACGTTCCCGGCTCCCGCGCCGTGGTATTTCCGTACGCTGGCTAGCTGGATGGGCTTGTTCACCAACACCGGCTGGTGCGTGCGCGAACTGCGCGAGCCGCTGCATCCGCAAACCGGGCGGCCGGCGTCCGTGGTTTTCATCGCCGAACGCCACGGCGTTTTGGAAGGCCGAACGTAAAACGGGATGCGCCACCTTGCAGTGACGCATCCCGTTTGGTCTACAAAGCCGCTACTTGGCACAGCGGCTTTTTGGCGTGGATCAGAGCGCCGCGTCCTTGAGCTTCTTCAGCGGACGGATCTTCACCTTCACGGTGGCGGGCTTAGCGGCGAACCACTGCTCTTCCTTCGTGAAGGGGTTGATGCCTTTGCGCTTCGGCTTGGCCGGCACATTGACAGCGGTGATCTTCAGCAGGCCAGGCAGGGTGAACATGCCGGCGCCCTTCTTGTGGACCGACGCATGCACCACACCTTCCAGTGCGGACAGAACGCCACGCACGTCCTTCGAAGCGAGGCCGGTGGTTTCTGCCAGGTGAGCAACCAGACCCGACTTGCTCAGTGCATCCTTGATCGGCTTCGGAGCGGCGGCGGCCTTGGATGCCGACTTACCTTTTGCTGCCTTCTTTGCCATGGACTACCCCATCGTTTATTGAGTTGTTGAAATGTTTGCCTCTCGGCGAGCGAAATGTAGGCGAAATTTTCGCTTTCGCCAACTAGCAACTGCAAAAAAAGCCCAAAAAGATGCTTCCGGCCGGGCTGGCCACCTCAAAACGCCTACAGAAGCAAGCTTTTTGCCAGCATGAATAGGCCAACCGCCACGATCACGAGGGCGAAAAGCATGCTAAGCACACCGCGCATGCTGGCCAATTTATGCGCACCCCACGAGCCAAGCCATCCGCCGACGATACCGCCGGCGACGAATTCCCAAGCGATCGACCAGGCGACCCATCCGGACAAGGCGTAGTTCAATGCAGCCGTCATGCCAAACGCGCCCACGCAGAACAGCGACGTACCAACCGCTTCAATGATGGACATGCCGCTGGCGAACAGCAGCCCCGGCACGATCAGAAAACCACCGCCAATGCCGAAGAAACCGGCCAACCCACCGGCCCCGAAGCCGATGACGCCAAGACGCTGGAACATATCGCGACGCGGCTGGCTGGCGCTGTCGTAGCGATGCCTGCCGCGCATCATCAGTGCGGCGATCACCAGCATCAGCAAGGCAAACAGGATCAGCAAGCGTTGGCCGTCGATGAACTTGCCCAGGCTCGAACCCAGATAAGCACCGACCACGCCGGCCGCCGCAAATGCGAACGCAGCACGCCAACGCACGTCGCCCGCACGTGCATGCGGAATGAGGTTGGCAAATGCATTGAGCGATACCGCCAACGCACTGGTGCCGATCGCCAGATGCGGATCCTTGAGGCCAACCACATATAGCAGCAGCGGCGTGGCGAGAATCGAACCGCCACCGCCGATCAAGGCCAGCGAAAAGCCGACCAGCGATCCGCATGCCACGGCGAGTACGTCGTGCGAAAGGAACAAGGCGGACCTCCTTCGCGTGGTTTGTGTCCGCTAACTTTAGGGCACTTTATGTAAATGTCTCCTGCGGAGCAGACATCTCGATGATCGCGAAACCAGGTTCCCTCCCCTGCGTGCAGGGGAGGGTTAGGGTGGGGTGCGAGCGAAGCGAGCAGCGGGATGCACATGTCGCCGTAAGCCGGATATCGCCACATGGTTCCAAAGTTCATCGCAACATTCGTCTGCACGCTAAAGCACAAGCAACCCCACCCCAAACCCTCCCCTACTGCCGCAGGGGAGGGAGCGCATTGTGCAAGTGTCAGGTTTGCTGACACGTCAAGCCGTGAGATGAGCGTTGTAGGCTGGGATGAAATTCCAGCATGGTCAGGCATGGCGATGCTGGTATTTCATTCCAGCCTACGATTTCATCCTGGTTATAGGACCGCATATATCAATGCGCGTGCATGTCCTGCATGTCGCCCTTGTCGTGATCCATGTCCATGTCTTCATCCGGCGGTGCCTTGGCGACGATGTCCTTGTACTGCGCCGGCGTCATGCCATGCAGCTTGCGCACGAAGGCGACGATGCTCCAGAGGGTTTGATCATCATGCGTGGCGCCCCACGCCGGCATGGCGGTCAGCTTGATGCCGTGCTTGATGATCCAGAACGCTTCGCGCGGATCGATGGGCTCCTTGCCGAGCACCGGCGGTTGCGGATACAGGCCGGCACGCAATTCCGAATGGCTCATGCCCGGCGCCAGGTGGCACTCGGTACACATGGCGGCGTACTGGCCGGCGCCTTTCAGGATCAATGCCTGGTCGTCCAGGTTGGGCACGCTGATGGCTTGCGCGTGCTGCGCTATCGAGCGTTCTCTTGCCATGCTCAGAAAGCGGTACGTCGCCGGCGAATGCGGCACATCCGCACCGATGTTGTAGTAGCCCGACCAGGCATAGACATAAGCCAGCAAGGCCAGAATCACGAGGACGATAAACGTGCTGATGGCGGTCTTCATGGCGATATTCCTAGAACCAGAAACGGATGCCGGCGACGAATTGCCGGTCGAACACGGGCTCGCGCTCCATGCGGACGAACGCGGCCGTGGTGCCGAAGCGGCGGGACCACACTACACCCACATACGGTGCAAATTGCCGCGTTATCTCGTAGCGAAGCCGCAGCCCCAGTTCCGTATCCGAGACGCCGCTGCCCAGGTGTTGCGCAGGATCTGCCTTGCTGTAGAGATTGATCTCGAACTCCGGCTGCAACATCAAGCGCTGGGTGAAGCGCAGGACGTACTCCGCGCGCAGTCGTGCGGCAAGGCGGCCTTCGTCGCTGGCGTAGCCGGTGGCTTCCAGTTCAAGCCAGTAAGGCGCCAGTCCTTCCACGCCAAACGCCGCCCAATTACGGTGCGGGCCCACGCCCAGGTCGTGGCGGATGCCAAGCTGCGTGTTCCAGAAAGCCGACACCGCATGGCTCCATAACGCTTCCACGTCACCCTGCTCGATGCGTCCACGGCTGCCCTCCCCTTCGCTGCGCAGCCACAGTTTGTCGCTGTCATGGCCATACCACGCTTCGGCTTCCCACTGCGGACCATTACCGCCATAGCCGTGCGTATATTCCAATTGGTCGACCAGCAGCATGCCGTAGCCGGCACTGTCGTTCATATCCATGTCCTGCATGGCCGTGGGCGGTTCGTCGTGATGGGACATCGACAAGGCGTCCTGCGCCAGGCCGATGCCAGGCACGCTGAGCGCCACGCATGCCAGCCATGCCGTTCGCTTTCTCCGGGAGGAGCGTGCGTTCATGCCACCACCACCTCGCGGAACATGCCCGCTTCCATATGGAACAACATGTGGCAGTGATAAGCCCAGCGCCCGGGGTTGTCGGCCGTGACCGCATAACTGATCTGCTGCGCCGGCTGCACGGAAACGGTGTGCTTGCGCACCTGGAAATCGCCATCGGCATTTTCCACCTCGCTCCACATGCCATGCAGATGGATGGGGTGATGCATCATGGTGTCGTTGATCAGCACGATGCGCAGCCTTTCGCCGTGGTTGAAGCGAATCGGCTTGGCGTCCGAGAACTTCACGCCGTCGAACGACCACATGTAGCGTTCCATGTTGCCGGTGAGGCGCAGCGTGATGTCGCGTTCCGGTTCGCGCTGGTCGATCGGGCCACCGATGGTGTGCAGATCGGCATACGTCAGCACGCGCCGGCCATTGTTACGCAGGCCCACGCCGGGATCGTCCAGGTTGGTGCGTGGTGTGGGTACGCGCATGTCTACGCTGGGGCCGGTTTTCAGCTTGGGTGTGGGCTGATCGTGCATGGCCATGCCGGGCATGTCATGCATGCCAGACATGTTTTGCATGTGATCCATACCCTGCATGTCGTGGCCTGCATGATCACCGTGCGATGACATGTCGCCCATCATGTCCTGCATGCTCAGCCAAACGCGCGCGTCCATCGCTGGCACGCCGCTCTCCATGCCAGCACGCGGCGCCAACGTGCCGCGCGCATAGCCACTGCGATCGATGCTTTGTGCGAAGACGGTGTACGCGCGGTCTTCCTGCGGCTCGACGATCACGTCGTAGGTTTCGGCGGGCGTGATGCGGAATTCGTCCACCGGCACCGGCTCGACATCCTGCCCATCGGCGCTGACCACGGTCATTTTCAGGCCGGGAATGCGCACGTCGAAGATCGTCATGCCCGAGCCATTGATGATGCGCAAGCGCACTTTTTCGCCCGGGCGGAACAGACCGGTCCAATTGCCGGCGGGCGCCTGCCCGTTCATCAGGTACGTGTAGGTGTAGGCGGTCACGTCGCTGAGATCGGATGGGTTCATGCGCATCGCGTTCCACATGCGGCGCTTGGCGAACGCTTCGCGCAGGCCCATGTGTTGCGCGTCGCGGATCAGGTCCGCCACGGTGGGCTGGGCGGTGTTGTAGTAGTCGCTGCTTTTCTTCAGGCGCGCGTAGATGCTGGCGGGATCGTCGTCGCTCCAATCGTTGAGCACGATGACGTGATCGCGATCGGCGGCGAAACGTTCGCTGCCTGCGGGATCGATGATCAGCGCACCGAGCAGGCCAGTCTGTTCCTGATAGCCCGAATGCGCGTGATACCAGTACGTGCCGGACTGCCGCACGTTGAAGTGATAGACGAAGGTTTCGCCCGGCGCGATGCCGTCGAAGCTGATGCCCGGCACACCGTCCATGTCGAACGGCAGGATGATGCCGTGCCAATGGATAGAGGTGGGTACGCGCAGTCGGTTGGTAACGCGCAAGCGGACCTGGCTGCCTTCTTTCCAGCGCAGAACCGGCCCCGGCAGACTGCCGTTGACGGTGGTGGCGATGCTGCGCGTGCCGGTGACGTTGACCGGCGTCTCGCCCACCTGCAAGGCGAAATCCGTGCCGCTAAGCACCGCGGGATCGGCAACGGCCGCGCGTGCAGGCCGCAGCACGCCCAGCGCAGCCGCGGCGCCGCCCACGGCAAGCCCCTGGACGAATCGTCGCCGCGCCACGTCGACCGCTGGCGGCGGGTAATACCTGTTCATATGATGACTCCCAAGCAAAACAAGACGGCCCGGCATCTCGCCAGGCGATGGCATCAACGCCGTCAGGCCGCCGGTGGGCGCAAGGGAGGAGTGAGTTGCAGCGAGGGCGCAGCAACGCCGCGCAAGGGAATCTGCAGTGCGGCCAATCGCACGGGGCCATGCAGCGCCGGCACGCCGGGAAGCAACGCCGCGCCGCACATGGCATCGCAATGGCATGTCACGTGCGTGGCGTCACCGCAGCAGTGATCGGCATGATGGCCGTCCGTTGCCGTGACGTCGGCATGCATGGCGTGATCCATCATCATCGACGCCATGCCTGCTGCGTTGTTGCCTTCGCCATGCATTGCATGCGCCGAAACGGCTGGCAGGGATATCGCCATCAGCAACCACGCGAGCATGGCCGTCACGCGCAGAAGGCGCGAGCGGGCGAAGCGGCGTAGAGAGAACGATGGGGACATGGGTGCAAGCTTAGGATTGATGTGTTTGTGGCTGCAACTCTGGAGTAGGTCCAGGTTTTCGCGTGGAGCTGCTTTTGTAGGCTGAGATGAAATCCCAGCATATGTCGGCATGGCGATGCTGGGATTTCATCCCAGCCTACAAGAGCGTTACTTCACGACATTTGCCTGGCTATAGCCCATGTAGAGCCCGATCTTGTCGCCCGCTTTCAAATTCACCATCGAGGCGGGTGGAAAATGCACGCGAAGCGCCATGCCTTCAGCCGTTACATCCACCATGCCGGTCTTGGGATCGGCATGTGTAACGGTGGCCGGCATGTTGTGCATGCCGTGCATGTTCACCATGTCGGGGGTGTTGGCAGTACGCGTCATGCTTGCGGCGGCATCCTGCCCTTGGCCGGCCATCGAACCGGGCGGTGGCTGATCCTGCGCCATCACGGTTGGCATGCTTCCCCACAACATCATGCTCAGCAAGCAAGCTGAAAGGCGGATCGAACGCGCATGCATGATGCTCTCCTTACGACTACCAGTCCTTGCCATTATCCGAACAAGAACGTTCAGGGAAACTGAAATTCGGGTTTCGTGCCGTGACCGGAAGGCGGGCGCCGTATAGTTGGCCTTTCCACTTCAGCATGCCCACCATGACTTCCCACGGCATTCATACCATCGACACCGGTTTCGTGCGGCCAAGGTTCGACGCAGCCTACTTGCTGGTGCATAACGGCCATGGCGCCTTTATCGACTGCGGCACCAACCACTCCGTGCCGCGGCTGTTGGGTGCGCTTGCTGACGCTGATCTGGATGCGTCGAAAGTGGACTGGCTCATCCTTACACATGTGCATCTCGATCACGCGGGCGGCGCGGGCGAGCTGATGTCGCGCTTGCCCAATGCCAGGCTGGTGGTGCATCCACGCGGCGCCCGGCATATGGCCGATCCGTCGCAGCTATGGGCTGGCGCGATGGCGGTGTATGGCGAGGCGGTCATGGAGCAGGCGTATGGACGGCTTCGCCCGGTGCCGGCAGAACGCATCGTGGAGGCGCCGGATGGGCACATCGTGGATTTTCGTGGACGTCCATTGCGTTGCCTGGATACGCCGGGGCACGCCAAGCATCACCTGGCGGTTTACGACGAACAGGCCAACGTGTGTTTTACCGGCGATACATTTGGCCTCTCCTATCGCGAATTCGACACCGCGCAAGGTCCATTCATTCTGCCTACCACCACGCCGGTGCAGTTCGATCCGGACGCCTTGCATGCATCGATCGACCGGCTAGTGGCGCTGAAGCCCGAGGCGATGTATCTCACACACTTTGGGCGTGTCGAACAGGTTGAACGGCTTGCCGGCGCGTTGCACGCGATGATCGATGCGATGGTGGCGATTGCGCGCAACGCGAAGGATGCAACCGATCGGCATGCACGGCTGGTGCATGAATTGACGCAGCTGTATGCGGCGCGTACAGCGGAACATGGCTGGCATGGCGATCGCGAAGCGCTGGTGCATTGGCTGGGGACGGACATCGAGCTCAATGCGCAGGGCTTGGGCGTGTGGCTGGATCAGCGCAGGTTGGGGTGAGCGGAACGCGAACCCCAACATTCTCGGACAGGTGCAAGCCATGTTGGGGTTCGGCTGCGCCTCACCTCAACCTACGCCAACCTCGTACCATTCGGCACAGGACGCTCGATGCTGGTGATCACCACACCTTGTTCGGTGTGAAACCCGGTCAACAGAAACTGCGAACGAAATGGCCCGATCTGCTTTTCAGGAAAATTGATCACACCCACGATCTGCCGCCCGACCAGCGTTTCCGGTGTATACAGCGCGGCGATCTGCGCACTGGTTTTGCGCTCGCCGTAAGGGCCGAAATCCGCCCACACTTTCAGCGCCGGTTTGCGTGCTTCGGGGAACGGTTCGACGCGGGTGATCGTGCCCGCCACGATCAGCACCTTCTCAAATTCGGCCCAACTGATTTCCTGCGCGGTCGTTTGCTCGCTCATCCTTCCAGACTCGTCTTGAACCAATCGTTGAATTCCTGCCACCAGTAACTGGTTTGTGCGGCCAACAAACCAAAGGGCTTGTAGGCATGCGCAAGCCCATAATCGGCAAACTGCTGCCAATCGTCGCTGCCCTCGGCCACGGCCGCCGCCAGCAATTCACCGGCGGCGCAAGTGGGTGCCAGGCCATGGCCGCCGAATGCCTGCGCCCACCATAAGCCTTGGCCGTCGGTGCCGATCTGCGGCATCTGATGACGCGCATAACTCATCAAGCCGGACCAGGCGTAATCGATGCGTGTACCTTTTAACGCAGGGAACACGCGCAGCAGGTCGCGCGTCAGCACACGTTGCACGGCGGCAGCCGAGCGGTTGCGGATCGATATCCGCCCGCCCCACAGCAATCGCGTGTCGCGCAGGGGCCGGTAGTAGTCGAATGCAAAGCGGGAGTCATAAATGGCTGCGCGCGTTTGCAGGCATTCGTCCAGGCGATCGCCCAAGGGCTCGGTCACCATCACGTAGGTGGCGATCGGCAAGACGGCCCGGTCGATCGGCCGATGCAAGCCGGCGAGATAGCCACCGCAGGCAAGCACCACGTGCTCCGCCTGCAATTCACCTTGCGGCGTACTGATCTGCCAGTGGCTACCTTCGCGCCGCAGGCGCCAGACGTCGCTGTTTTCATGAATGCGCACGCCCTGCCCGGTTGCCGCCGCGGCGAGGCCGATGGCGTAATTCAGCGGATGCAGGTGCAGTGCATTGCGCTCGTACAGGCCGTCGTAATAGCGCTTGCTGCGCACGATTTCGCGCAGCTCTTCCTGCGGCAGCCATTCCCAATGCACGCCATAGTGCTCGGCCAATAACCGCTGCCGTTTGCGCAACACGTTGGGGTCGCGAAACCAATTGGCCCAGATCACGCCCTCATCCACCATGTCGCAGGCGATGGTGTAGCGCGTGACGCGTTCGCGTATGCGCTGGACCGCGGCGGTGGTGAGATCAAAAATGCGCCTGGCACGCTCCGCACCCAATTGCTGGTGCAATGCCTCCTCGCCCAGCGAATAACCACCGAATACGAAACCGCCGTTACGGCCGGATGCGCCGAAACCGATCCGCTCGCGTTCCAGCACCACCACGTCGCGCACGCCGCGCTCGGCCAGTCCAAGCGCGGTATTCAGGCCGGCAAAACCGCCACCGATGATCGCCACGCGTGTTTCCGCGCGCCCCTGCAGTGGAGCATAAGGCTCATACGGCGTTGCCGTGGCGCGGTAATAGGACGGCACCGGGGGTTGCTTCATGAATGATGAAACCGGGCGGTTAAGGCGCTGAGGATAACGCAGTTTGGTCTTTAGGTAGGCTGGGATGAAATCCCAGCATCCGGCGCGAACAACATGCTGGGATTGCATCCCAGCCTACGTATGGCGCTATTCAACCAGCGTGATGTCCAGGATGCGCTGATCGGCCTGCCCATGATCGTCCACCACGCGCACGGTATAGCGCCCTGCGCCATGCGGCTGCCAGTACAACGGTTCGCCGGGTGCGCTGCGGCCGACGTAGGCATCGTCGACGAACCAATACAAGCCGCGTACGTCCGCGTCGTTGGTGGCGGTAAACGGAATGCGCTCTTCGGCAAGCTGTTTCAGGCGCAATGTGTAGGTGCTGCTGCGCAAGGGTGAGGTGATGCTGGGTGGCAAACCGCTCACGCGCTCGTTGCCATTGCAGTCTGGATTTACCGGCGGCCGTCGGCGCGGCATGCCGGCTTGTTCGAACACGCGCTGCAGATCGGAGGGCCAGAACTCGTAGACCTCGACGTGCGTGCGCTTGCCGTCGAACGGCGGACAGGCTGGCTTGCCGGTCGCATCGTCCATCACTACGGGGCGATAGATGGTGTCGACGCGGATGGGCGATTTGCCGGGAATGAACCAAGTGGCGGCGGTTTGCGGGCACCATTCCGTGGGCAGGTTGCCGCTGGCCAGGCAGATCTGCACGCGCTTGAGGTTGGCTGGCATGGCGCGGATCGGTTCGTTCAGCGGCACGTGTTCGGCGCGCAGTGCATCAATGATCTGGAAGAACAACGGCGCCGCTGCTTCCACGCCGACGAAGGCGGGATTGCCGCTGCCGTCGAAATTGCCGATCCATACCACCAGCACGTACGGCCCGGCGCTGCCGGCCGTCCAGGCATCGCGAAAGGCCCACGATGTGCCGGTTTTCCAGTACACCGGCGTGCGCGATCCCTGCGAGCCGATCACCTCGTCCGGGCGCGGATTCTGGCGCAGGATGTCCATCACCATGTAGCTGGCTTCGTCGCTCAATAACCGCGTGCCTTCCTGCTGCGGATCGTCGGCGCGCAGGCGCAAGGGGCGCAGCATGCCGCGATTGGCGAGCATGGCGTAAAGGCCGCCCAGCTCCTGCATGCTGACTTCGCCGCCGCCAAGCACCAGCGACAGGCCGTAATGCTGTTCGCTCGCCATGCGACTGACGCCGGCCTGTTGCAGGAAATCGTAGAGCGTGGGCTCGTGCAGTTGCGAGGCCACCCACACGGCAGGAATGTTGCGGCTGCGGATCAAGGCTTGTGTGGCGGTAATGGGTCCAAGGAAATTGCCGTCGAAATTTTCCGGCGTGTAAGGGCCGAATGATGTCGGCACATCGCGCAATACGGTCTGCGGATGCAGCACGCCCTGATCGAAACCCAGCGCATAGATGAAAGGCTTCAGCGCCGAACCCGGCGAGCGCTTCGCCAAGGTGCCGTTAACCTGGCCCTGAATGGCGGCATTGCGATAATCGGCTGAACCCACCATGGCCTTGATGCCCATGTCGCGCGTATCCACCAGGATCGCCGCGGCATTGGTGATGCCGCTGATTGCCTTGCGCTGCACATACAACGCGATTTGCCGTTCCAGAATGCGTTGCAGATCGAGATCGAGCGTGGTGGTGACGACTGCGCTGCGCGTGTTGTCGTTCAACTGTTGCGCAGCCAAAACCTGATCGACGGCATGGGGTGCTTCAAACGGCAAACGACTGCGCGAGCGAAGCGCCAGTGGTAGTGCAAACAGCGGTTTCAAGCTGGCGTCTTGCGGGTGTTTGGGCAGCCATGCCTGATACAGGCGATTGCGCGCATCGGCCAGGCCCTTGCTGATCAAGCTGTTGTTTGCACCCTCACCACTGAGCAAACGACGCGATGGATTTTGCGGAATGACGGCCAGCGTCAGCGCTTCCGGCAAGGTGAGCTGGCTGGCCGGCTTGCCGAAATACACCAGGCTGGCGGTGGCAGCGCCCTGCACGTTGGCGCCGTACGGCGCGAAGTTGAGATACGCCTCGAGAATGTCGTGCTTGGAATAGAGCAACTCCAGTTGCACGGCGCGCGCGATCTGGCGCAGCTTGCCCAGCGGCGTGCGTGTGTTGAGTTTCCACAGCAGGCGCGCCAATTGCATTGTGATGGTGGAGCCGCCTTGTGGCGAGCCGTGCCGCACGTAGGTGATCCAGGCGCCGCGCAAGAGTCCATATGGATTGACGCCGGGGTGCCAGGCGTACCAGCGGTCTTCGTGCAGCAGCACGCCATCGACCAGTTGCGGGGCAACGTCTTTCAGCGGCACCCACAGGCGATATTGCTGATCGCTGGCGAGGGTAAGGCGCAGCAAGTGACCCTTGCTGTCGTAAATGGCGGTGGACGAAGGCTGCCAGCTGCGCAACAGCGGATGCGGCCACAAGCGGCAACCGATCAGCACGGCCAATAGAAGTGCGATGGCGACGAGCCAGTTTTGCCAGCGCACGATCCAGCGCAGTAGTGCATGCAACGCGACGTTGAGCTTGATCATATCGAGCAAGTGAACCAGGTCGTCAATGTCTGTCCTGGCGAATGACTACTCCCCCCCTGCTTGCAGGGGGGGATGGGGTGAGGTTGCACGAGCTTGCCGCATGGTTTGAACTCACCGAGAGGTTGTGTACTTCACCCCACCCCAACCCTCCCCTACTGCACGTAGGGGAGGGAGTGGCATCGCGTGTACGACACGTTCAAGGTTTCTCTACCACCTTCAGCGACTTCCCGCCCGCCGAACGCGCCTGCAAGGTGCGCTCATACATCGATTCGGCATACGCCGGCGGCACCACGAACGTACCTGCGTTGGTGGCGCGGATGCGATAGACAAACTCGCGCACATCCGGCGTGGCTTCGCCATAGATCACCACGCGGTCTTCGCGAATGTCCGCGTATTCCGGCCGCCAGGTCGATTGCGACAAACCGATCGGTGAACGCCAGGCCGGCGGTGCACTGGCGTTGCTGTCCTGGTTGTTGCCATCCCTAACATTGTCGTTGCCGGAACTATCACTGTTCTGCGCAGCGTCCACGGCCGGTGGCGGTTCGATCACCGGTTCGAAACCACCTGGCAACAGGTCCACGATGGATACGTTGCCCACGGCATCCTTGCCGGTGGCGCGGATCTTTACGTGCACGTCGATCTCCTCGCCAAGGTTCACCGTGTCGAGCGGCTTGCCTTGCGTATCGGTGTACTCGCGAATGATTTCCAGGCCATTGGCGATCGCCTTGTCCGGCTGCACGCGGTCGTAGCCGCTCTGGCTGGCGACGCGCCATGCCGGCAGATCACTTTGGTTGACGAAGCGCAGCTTGGTGGCGGCGGCATCCCAACTGCCAGCCTGTAGCAGGTTGGCCTGGATGGTGGAGATGGTTTTGACGCTGCCATCTGCATGCACTTCCTGGATGCCCAGTTTGTCCAGCTCGCCGCCGGTCTGGCCGGCATAGCTGTCCAGCGCCAGGATCGTCATCGACGACGACAGCGTGTTGTAGTCGTCGTGCGCCAGCGGCCAGGCGATGTTCTCGAACACGCGCGCGGGCAAGGCCTTGGCGCGTTCGGGGAAGTGCTTGGCCAGCAGGTACAGCACGCTCGCGTCGCGCACCAGCGGATCGTAGTAGTAGTCGTAGCTGTAGGCTTCGTCGGGCTTGGGCCGGCTCAGTACAAGTTCCGGCCCGGCCATCAGGCGATTGGCTTCGTCATCCTGCTTGAGCAGCTTGTACGACGCGGCCAGCCATGCAGCGGCGAGGTCGTTCTTCCACTCTTTCGGATAAGCCTCCTGCAGGCGCTTCTGGATCGCGGCAAGCGCATTGGTGGTGACGTTGCCCTGGCGTGTCAGCAGGTACGCCGCATAGGCGCGCTGGCGCAATAGCTCCAGCGAATCCATGCCGTCGTTGGCGGCCAATTGCTGCAGGTACTTATTGCCGGCATCGAGCATGTCCTGCGGCACGGCGGTGCCGCGGTCGCGCGCTTCCAGCAGGAAGTTCATGGCGTAGTCGGAAACGAACGGCTGCGCATCAGGCGTCGCCGCCCACAGGCCGAAACCACCTTCGCTGTTCTGGCGCGAATGCAACACGTCCACCAGCTTGCCGAGTGCTTCCTGGTTGCTGATCTTCTTCGCATCCTCGCCGCCGAAGGCCGGCTGCAAGGCATGCGCGAACACCGGCACCTGCGGCCACTTGCTGACGATCAGGCGCGGCATGGCCATGCTCACCACCTGCTCGCTGCAGTAGTGCTGGTAGTTGACCAGATAGCTGGTGATACCTTGCGCGAGCACGATCGGCAGCGGCGACATCGCCGCATCGCGCGCCGCATAGGCATCGAACATCTGCCGCAATGGCGATACCTCTGCCTGGCTGCGCGTGAACACCTGGCCAACGTCGACTTGGGTGCGATACGCCGCTGCCGGCCGCACCGAGACATCCACGGCCTGATGCGCGGACTTGCCGTTATACGCCGCGGTAAAGGCGAGATGGCCGGAGCCGAGCTTGTCCATCGCCTTGACGCGGAACTTCACCACGCCTTCGCGCATTTCCGCCAGGTTGACGTTCTGCGTCGCCGCGCCAACCACCTGCAGTTGCGGGCCGGTCTGCAGGCTTACCGCTACCGGCACTTGCTTGCCGCCCAGGCCGGTGAGGTTGTTGGCAACGCCGACGCTCACTTCCACTTCATCACCCGGCGCCAACGTGGTCGGCACGTTGGGCGAGAGCACGAAATCACCGCGCACGGTGGTCGCGCCTTCAAACGTGCCAACACGATCCGGCGATACCGCCACCGCCATCACGCGCAGCTTGCCGTTGAAGTAATCGGGCACGGTGTAGGTGAAATCCTTGTCGCCATCGACGTCGACGATGCCCGACCAATACACCACGGGCTTGTCGCGCTTGCGCTTGAACGGATTGAGCTGACGGCTGATTGCCGCATCCGCATCGCCGCCAGGCGCTGCGGCCAAAGCCATCAGCTTTTCGAAATCCGGCAGGATCAGGTCGAGAATCTGCGAGGTCTGCACTTCCAGCATCTTTTTGCGGAAGAAGAACTTCAGCGGATCGCCCAGCTTGTAGCGCGCCACCTGCAGAATGCCTTCGTCCACCGCAAACACCACAGCTTTGGCTGGATGATCGGCGTGCAGATGGAAGGTGACGTTCTCACCGGGTTTCACCAGCGCGGGCGAGTCCACCTTGATCGCATCGCGGCGCGCATCCAGGTTGACCGAGAACGGCACCACGCCATAGCTCAACGGGCTCATGAAGATTTCATCCGACGACGGATCGCGGATGAACTGCACGTTGATGTAGCCGTTGCCTTCGAAGTCCTTCGGGATGGTGATCTGCTGCACCGAGCTGGTGGTGTCGGCGTGGAACCATGCATGCGCATAGACCTTGTCGCGCTCAATGGTGATCAGGCCGCTGCCGACGTACGGCGCATGCACGGAAATGCTGACCGTGTCGCCCGGGTTGTAGTCGGCCTTGTCCAGCGTGAGCTGCAGTTCCGCATTGCGATCGAGCGAACGCGACACGTTGGCATCGCCGGCCACGGAGTAGCTCACGCGATTGACTTCCACCCGATCGCTGCCACGCAGGATGACCAGCGCGTAATTGCCCGGCTTGTCGGTGGGCAGCGTGTAATCCATGCCACCCGCAGCAATGCTCAGCGGCTGCTCGGTGATCGGGATTTCCTTGAGCTTGGATTCGTATTTGTAGACGCCGGAATCCTGCTTGGTCAGCACGGAGACGTAGCGCCGCTCGATCAATTGCGCCTTGAGACCATCGAGCTTGATCGATTTGGCTTGAGGATCGATCGCCACCAGATGCACTTTGCGCAGCGCATTGCGGCTGACGTAATACAGGTCGTCCCCGCTGCGATAACCGACCAGCCAGTCGTTGCTCGATACCAGCGATTGCGTGGCGGCAGCCACGCTGCGGCCACCTTCGGGTTCGTGCGCCTTGACCAGGAAGTACAGCTGATAAGTGGCATCGGCGTACTTCTTAAGATCGAGATCGAATTCGGCATGGCCCTTGTCGTCGGTCTTGCCGTCCTGCAGATTTTCCTCGTAACCGTCTTTGGCGCGACGGACGTCGTAGAACTGATAGTCGGGCCAGCTATGGAACGAGGGCCATGCCGGACGCAAGGTGAGCGAGGCTTCCACGCGGCGATCCGCGGCCGGCGTGCCGAACAGGTTTTGCGCATCGACCAGGCCTTTCAGCCCATCGGGCTTTACCCAACCCTCGGCGACCTGACTCGACAGCTTGGCGCTGACCTTCATGCGGTCGGGCTGGAATTCCTTCACTTGCACGGTGGTGCTGCCGATCTGCGTATCGGCATTGCCGTCGCGCACGATGTACAGGTTCACCGTCCAAGTGCCGGTCGGTGCGGTTTCTGCCGTCGTATAGGTGAGTTCGCCGAAACCGGAATTGTCCATCGTCAACGGCATCTGCTTCACCGTGACGCCGCGCGGATCGACCACCTGGGCTTGCAACGGAATGCCCGCGACATTGCGCAGCCAGCTCGCGGCCCGCACGATCAGGCCGATATGGATATCGTCGCCCGGACGGTAGATGCCGCGATCGGAGAAGAGATAAGCCGACAGCGTGCCAGGATTGACCGAACTGGCATCGCCGCCGATATCGAAGCGCGAGTAATCCAATTGCCGGTCGTTGCCGCCGATCGGCAGGAATGACAGGTCATCCGCCTTTTTTACCACGTACATCGCAGGGCGCTTGTCGCGGTCCAATCCCTTGAAGGTAGGGAAATGCACATCGCCGTCGGCGCCGGTGTCCTGCGTAAACAGCGTCTGGCCATTGACCGCCAGCACCGATACGGTGGCGCCCGCTACCGGCTGGCCGGTGCGGATCGATTGCACGAATACATCCTGGCTGCCGTCGAGCGCACGCTTCACCAGCATGCCCAGATCGGTGACGACGATCAGGCGGCTGTCTTGCGCGTTGGGCGTGTCTTCGCTGTCGGATGCATCGCTAGCACCGTCACTGGAAGCAGTACTGTCATCGTCATCCGCCTTGGTGCCGGCTGGCGGCGGTGCAATGCCCTGCTTGGCCAGCGCATTGGCCTTGGCATCTTCCTCGGCCTGCTTCTTGGCTTGCGCCGGGTCGAAGTCGTACAGGTGCAGCAGGAACACGCCGCGCTTGCCGGATTGCAGATACTGCCCAAGATCGACGCCCTCGTAGTGGGCATGCGCGGGATCGCCGGTGGGGAAGGCACGCTTCGTCTCGAAGCGATCGACGATATGTTCTTCGCCGAAGTTGTATGGCAGTTGCGGATGTTTGTAATCGCCCTGGTTGAGGCTGACCAGATGCTGCAGCTGGTCCGGCAGCACGCGGCCAATGACCAGACGCATGCCGGTCATGTTGCGCGATACCACCGAGACGCGCTTGCTGCCGCTCATGGAAAGCAGCGAGCCATCGGCCATGAAGCGCAGCAGTTTCGGGTAATCCGGCACGGTGACGACGGTGGATGCTGGCACGCCCAGTATGTAGCCACCGAAGGATTTCAGGCCCTTGCCGATGCGCACGTAAATGCGCTGGCCGGGATCAGCGTGGAACTTGAAGCTTTGCAATTCCTGATAGTCGTTTTCCGTCGGCACGACTTCGAGCGGCAACGGCTTGGCGCTGCGCAGGGTGTCTTCGCCGACCTCGTCTGCGCTCCAGGGATAGTTGGCTTGATCCGGGTTGTCGTCGCTTTCGTTGTCATCGTCACCCTCTTGCTTGGCGACATGCGGCTTGCGCGCCGGCAGCACCCAGGCGTGCACCAGCGAAGCCAGCTCGCTATCGCGCACGGCGCCGCTCAGGTTGATCACCATCACCTGTTCGGGTTCGTATTTGTCGTTGTCGACCAGGGTGGGACTGACGTCATTGACGGTGAGGCTATACAGGCCTGGTACGCCCACACTGGTTTGCAGCTTGTCATCCGTAGCATTGCCACCGCGCGAACTGCGTACGCCACTGTCGATTGCGAGCGATACCGTGCCGTTTTCGCGCGGCAGCGCGAGCGGCTGCGAGTGAATCCATGCGTGCAGCTTGTTGGGATCGTAGGTGACGCTGAATTTCAGCGGCGTCGATGAGGTGTCGCCCTGCCCGGCCAGGCTCAGCGCAATGCGCTTTTCGAATTGAGCCGGATCGACCGGGTAATTGAAGTCCACCTGGATGATGGTTTTCTTGGCGGTGGCGTCTTGCGGGTCCTGATAGAACTCGCTTTTGCCCAGCTGCGTCTTGAACGGCTGGGTATCGAATTCGAAATGATCGTCTGCCATCAGCACGTGATGGGCGAAGGCCTTGGGAATATCGAAGCGAACCTTGTAGTGCTGCCCCACCGGCCAATCCGCAGCTGGAGTGAATCTCAGCGTCTTGTCATCCACCCACGTCCACTGGCCATTCGCCTGCGGCTGCATGGTGATGCCATCGGTTACTGGTTTGCCGACCAGCTCGATCGGCGCCGCTGAGGCGGAAAAGACAAGCTCCAGCGGATGGATGCTTGGCGGCTGCTTGGTGTAGTCGGTGATCTCCGGCGCATTGACCGTCCAGGTAATACGCACCGGCTCATGCGGACGCGGCCGATGCTTGTACCAGTGCCAGCCAAACCATCCACCGCCCGCCATCACCGCTACGGCAGCGGCAATGCCCAACGAATGCAGCGGACGCCGCCGCACCGCGTGCATCCATCCGGGTGCCGACCAGTTCACCTGGCCGACCAGCGGGCTGAGCAGCCAACCCAGCGCGGTCACGATACCGCGCAGCAAACGCACCGGAAGTAAAAGCAGAAACCGCAGCAAATCCATAATGCCATCCCATGTTCAATCCGTTACGCAACCCGGCGGGCGTGCTTGCGCGCCGGGCGTTCTTCAATTCGCGGGGAGGCCTTATGCCGCAGGCATAAAGCGGGTGAGAACAGGATTTCCCCATGCATAGGCTGCCGTAAGGAGATGGCAGCTTGCGGTCAGGATTCTGGCACGATTCGGTGACGGCGTGGCAGTTCAGCGGCGACTAGGTCAACCGTAGGCTGGGATGGAATCCCAGCATGGATGGGCATGGCGATGCTGGGATTTCATCCCAGCCTACGTGCATCATTTGGGTCGCGCGATAACCCTTACTTTTCCGCTTTTTCCACCTCCGCAGAAAAATCGGTCGCCGCCGTCGGATTCAAGTCCCGACACACCCATGCCGGCGGGCATGTCGAGTTGTTCCAGCACTTCGCCGGTTTGCGGATGGACGCGCCGCACTTCGCTTTCATCGCCTTCCCAGGTGGCATGCCACAACTCGCCATCGCTCCAGGTAACGCCGGTCACGAAGCGATTGAACTGGATGGTGTTGAGCACGGCGCCCGTATTGGGATCGATGCGATGGATTTTCCGTTCCCGATACTCTCCGACCCATAGCGAGCCTTCGGCCCAGGCAAGACCGGAGTCGCCACCATGACCGGGCGCCGGAATGGTGGCGAGCACCTGGCCCGTCTTCGGATCGATCTTCTGGATACGGTCTTCGGCAATCTGAAACAGGTGTTGGCCGTCGAATGCCGTACCTGCATGTGCTGCTATATCCATGGAGCGCACCAACGTTCCGCTGTCCGGATCGAGCGCGTTGAGCTTGTCGCCGGAGGCGAACCAAAGATGCTCACCGTCGTAGGTCACGCCAGCTACCTGATCGACACCAGGGAACGGCCCGTACTCACGGATGACTTGGGCGGGGGATCGTTTCATGTGGTGAGTCCTGATCGATGGATGGCGATCATCCTAATCACCGGGCAACGGACCGGGGAGTAACAAAATCGACGGAAAATCCGGGACTGGCGGTGTCATCCAGCGGCGTGCCGGTCCGCGTCCGAACGACTGCACCTTGCCGCCAGCAGCCAGCGATTCCAGCGCACGCTGCACGGTGCGGGGGCTGGCGCCCAAAGCCATGGACAAGGCGGAGCTCGACCATGATTCGCCATCTGCGAGCAAGGCGAGCACGGCCGCATGCCGCTCTTCAGTAGGTGGTGCCAGCACGACAACCTCGCTGGCATGATGCGGCGTTAGCGCAAAGCCACGCTCGGTCGCACTTATCTCGGCCATCGGTCGCAACATGGCACGCAAGCGCCCCATTTCGACACGCAAACGTGCACGGTGCGATTCATCGGCGTGCTTGGTGCGAAAGGCGTCGGCGATGAGCAAACTTCGCGACACGTCTGCGGGCCACGCTTGCGCCAGGTGACGTAACAGCGCAAACAAAATGGGACGTGTCGCCAACGAGACGACGAGGTTGCCGCCGTGTACGACGTGACGGCATGCATCCACGACGAGGGCCGTTGACGCGAGCAGCGTTTCGACTTCGTCCAAGCGCAGCAAGCGTTCTTCGCCGCGTGCAATCAGGCGGGCAGCCGGAGCATCCAATAGCCGCGCCGCGCTTTCGACTTCCGCCATCAAGGCCGGAATCTTCGCCACGTGCGCAGCCTGCCCCGCCCTTGCCAGCGCAGTGCGCGCACGCTCTGTTTGCAGGCGCCGAATCGCCATGCCTGCCACGACAAGCTCATACGCGGCACGCGATGCAGGGGGAAACGCGGCTGGATCGAGTTCCGCAAGCATGCGTTCGGCATCACCGATGCGGCCGAGCAGCAGCAAACGTCGAACTTCGATATGGCGCGCATGCGCGGCATTGATGCGGTCGCCATGCGATTGCAGCGTGGCACGTGCGGTTTCGAGTGCTTTGACCGGCCAGCTCAAATCGCGCGACACGAGGGCGATTTCGGCTTCGGCGACGATGCAGCGAGCCCGTGCTACTGCCTCTTTCGGGCCGAACGCGCGTGCTGCACTACGCAGCAGCGCCTTTGCGCGAACGAAATCGCCGAGTTGCGCCATGGCAATGCCTCGCAGTGCAAGGCTGGGTGCATCGTCGCGCAGCGCAACCCGCTTCAGGGCGCCAAGGGGATCACCGGTGGCGAGAGCGCGCGCAGCCGCTGTGATCAGTGAGTCCATTAGAACCTGTTCACGATCTCGGCGTGGTTTGGGTTGCGCCTGAGCAGCCGTCGGCTGGTCGTGCGCGGCGCAGCGCCAGACTGGTGGTCTGGTCAAGCCCCGCGCGGCCGCATGTCGGCTGCTCAGGCTCAACACGAGCCGCGAGGAGGTCGTGAGCAGGTTCTAAAAATCGCGCCACAGTTGTCACTCCCGCCCGTTCCGGACCTGGGCGTCAACTATAGCCCATGGCCGCGAAGCATCTGGCCATGACCAACAACCAACACCTCAGGCATTCGGAGATAAGGAGTAGACCATGACCACACATACGATCGGCACACGCGAAGAATGGCTGGCAGCGCGCATCGAGCTGCTGAAGGCGGAGAAAGAACTCACGCACCGCAGCGACGAGCTGGCGCGCCAACGCCAGACGCTGCCGTGGGTACCCGTCAACAAGGGTTATCGCTTCGATACCGACGAGGGTGGCGCTTCGCTGGCGGACCTGTTTCGCGGGCGCTCGCAGTTGCTGGTCTATCACTTCATGTTCGGGCCGGAGTTTGCGATGGGCTGCCCGTCCTGCTCGGCGATTGCCGATGGGTTCAACGGCATCGCTACTCATCTAGCTAATCACGACGTGATGCTCTGGGCCGTATCGCGCGCCCCGTTGGGGAAATTGCAGGCGTACAAGCGGCGGCTGGGATGGACGTTTCCGTGGGCGTCTTCGCAGGGTGGTGATTTCAATTTCGATTTCACCGTTTCCATCACCGAAGAACAACAGCGCGAAGGCACGTACGAATACAACTATCAACGCGGCGGCCATGCGATGGATGCGGCCACCGAATTTCCGCAAGTCGTCCTCGATCACGCGAAGGCAAGTGGCACAGATGCGTTGACCTATGTGCGCGAACGGCCGGGTGTAAGCGCGTTCGTGCTGGAGGATGGCGTTGTCTATCACACCTATTCGACGTACGCGCGCGGTTTGGACGGCCTGTGGGGGATGTTCCAGTGGCTGGATCGTGCGCCGAAGGGGCGCAATGAAACCGGGGTTTGGTGGCGGCGTCACGACGAGTACGGCAAGCGGTAAGGCCTGCTACCCGTCGCCCCGGCGAACGCCGGGGCCTGGCGACTTTCCGGATCCCAAGGTAGCCCGGACAGCGGCATCACCCTGCATGTCGAAGCGGCATCACCCCTGCATGTCGAAAACGCGGTCCCTGCTACGTCAGCCCTATAAGACCTGCTGCATCGAGACGGCCATGATTACCTCGCAGACTTCCGAACGCACCTTTTTCGCCACCGCGGCGGCGATCTTCGCCATCAGTGTGGTGCTGACGATCGTCGATTGCGCTTCGATGTACCGCATGGATGCCATGCCGATGCCCGGCGGCTGGTCGATGTCGATGATGTGGATGCGCATGCCCGGCCAGACGTGGGGCGATGCGACAGCGTCGTTCATCGCCATGTGGTGCGTGATGATGGCGGCGATGATGCTGCCGTCCTTGGTTCCCTCTTTGCGGCGTTATCGTCAAGCCATCAGCACGATCGATGGCAGGCGGGCGGGATTGCTGACCGCGTTGGTGGGTATGGGTTACTTCGTTGTATGGACGGTGTTCGGAATGCTTGTCTTTCTGTTGGGTACCACATTTGCAGCAGCGGAAATGCAATGGCCGGTGCTGGCGCGCAGTGTGCCGATGATGGGCGGCGTAATGGTGCTGATCGCCGGTGGAGTGCAGTTTACGCACTGGAAAGCCTGTCGTCTCGCGCGTTGTCGTGAAGCACTGAGCGATGCTCATGCGCTGCCGGCACACGCCACGTCAGCGTGGGAACAAGGCATGTATTTAGGGCTTCATTGCTGCCTGAGCTGCGCCAATCTGACGGCGATTCAGTTGGTGATCGGCGTGATGGATCTGCGCGCGATGGTGTTCGTGACGTTGGCGATCACGGCCGAACGGCTGATGCCTGCTGGCAAGCTGGTAGCGCAAGCGATTGGGCTTGTCGCGATCGGCGCGGGGCTGGTGCTGCTGGTTTAATTGTAGGTTGGGGTGAGGCGCAGTCGACCCGCAACATAGTGCCCCAATACCGGGGACCGTTGGGGTTCGCGTGCGCTCACCTCAACCTACGCTAACGCGAATGCTTAGTACGACTTGGCGACTTCGCGCACGACCTTGGCCAGGCTCGGATCCTGCATCGCCATATGCATGGTGGCGCGCACCAAGCCGGCCTTGTTGCCGCAATCGAAACGCGTGCCTTCGAAGCGATAAGCGAGCACCTTGCCCTGCTCCGTCAGCAAGGCTTCGATCGCGTCGGTGAGCTGGATTTCGCCACCCGCGCCGGGCGTGGTCTGTTCCAGCAACTGGAAGATGCGGCCGGGCAAGACATAGCGGCCGACGACGGCGAGGTTGGACGGTGCATCGGCCGGCTTGGGCTTTTCGACCATGTAGCGGATGCGCGCGCTGCGCTCGTCGATCGGTTCGGCGTCGACGATGCCGTATTTGTCGGTCTGGTCGTGCGGTACTTCTTCCACCGCGATGACGCCGGCGTTTTCGGCTTGGGCCAGCTCGGCCATCTGGCGCAGCGCGCCCTTGCCTTTGTTCCAGATCAGGTCATCCGGCAACACCACGCCGAACGGCTCGTCGCCCACCACCGGCTTGGCGCAGAGCACAGCATGGCCAAGGCCGAGCGCTTCGGGCTGGGTGACGAAGATGGCGCGCACGTCGCGCGGCAGCGTGCCTTGCACCAGGGCGAGCAGTTCATCCTTGCCCTTTTCCTGCAGTTTGGCTTCCAGCTCGTAGGCTTTGTCGAAGTAGTCGGCGATGGCGTGCTTGTAGCGATTGGTGACGAAGATCAGCGTATCGGCTCCGGCGTCGACGGCTTCATCGACGGCGTACTGGATCAGGGGCCTGTCCAGTACCGGCAGCATTTCCTTGGCGACCACCTTGGTGGCGGGAAGGAAACGCGTGCCGAGACCGGCCACCGGAAACACCACCTTGCGCAATGGTTTACTCACTCACTTCTCTCCAATGTCAGAACGGCGTAGCGGAATCACGTTGCTGGGTTGGGCAACGTCGCTCCAGCTGAATGATGGAAGCAAACTGGATACGCACTGGCGCAGTTCATCTTCGTTGAAACTCTGTACGGCATGCGTGGCCTTGGCCATCTGTGCCTGCAGCAGGTCCCACGATACCGGCCGGTGCTGCGCTAGAAATATCTTGTTGTGTGTCGTCGCGCTGTAGTTTTCCAGCGGGTGGAACAGCTCTTCGAACAATTTTTCGCCCGCGCGCAGGCCGGTGTAGACAATGGGGATTTCCGTACCGGGCTTTTTGCCGGCCAGCCGGATCATCTGTTCGGCCAGGTCGCGGATCTTGACCGGCTCGCCCATGTCCAGCGCAAAGATTTCACCGCCCTGCCCGATTGCCGCGGCCTGCAGGATCAGCTGGGTGGCTTCCGGAATGGTCATGAAGTAGCGCGAGATTTCCGGATGCGTGACCGTGATGGGGCCACCGCCCTGGATCTGCTGGCGGAACAAGGGCACGACGGAACCGGCCGAATCCAGCACGTTGCCGAACCGCACGGTGATGAAGTGCGTGTTCGAATGCGCGTTGAGGTTCTGGCAATAGATTTCCGCGATGCGCTTGCACGCGCCCATCACACTGGTCGGGTTGACGGCTTTGTCGGTGGAAATGAGCACGAAGCATTCCACTCCGCTTTCGCTGGAGAGGTCAGCCACATTGCGCGTCGCCATCACGTTGTTGCGCACTGCGGTGCGCAACTGCCCTTGCAGCATCGGCACGTGTTTGTACGCGGCTGCGTGGAAAACTACCTGTGGTTTTGTCTCGGCGAACAGACGACGCATGGCGACGGCGTCGCCGCAATCGGCAAGCACGCTGTTGAGCAGCAACTCCGGATAGGCCGCGCGCAATTCCTGCGAGATTTGATAGAGGTTGTATTCGCAGGATTCCACGATGGTGAGCGCCTGCACACCAAGCCGCGCAACCTGCCGGCACAGCTCCGAACCAATCGAGCCACCGCCGCCGGTGATCAGCACGCTGCGACTGGTCAGTGTTTCGCGGATACGCGTCCAATCCAGCTCGACGGCATCGCGGCCGAGCAGATCTTCGATGGAAACTTCCTTGATCTGGTTGAACTGCGCGCGGCCGGCAACGACGTCTTCAAGCTTGGGCACCGTGCGATAAGGCAAGCCGGTGCGGTCGCAAAGTTCCACCACCTGACGCATCTGCCGCGCGCTGGCGCCCGGCAAGGCGATCAGCAGCATTTGCACGGCGGCTTCTTTCGCCACATCCGGCAGTTGCTCCAACGAACCGAGTACCGGTTTGCCATTGATGCGAGCACCACGCAGCGAACGCCGGTCATCGACGAAGCCGACCACCATGAAGCGCGTATCGCGATGCAGATCGCGCGACAGCGCTTCGCCCGCGCTATCGGCGCCGACGATCAGCACACGCTGCGTCTTGGCGTTCATGAAAAGATCGATGCGGCTGTCCTTCCAGAAGCGATAGGCCAGACGCGGCGTACCGAGGAACAAGGCGAGCACAAAGGGGTACAGCAGCAGCACCGAGCGCGGCACGCCATCCAGACGTCCATACAGGAAGAGCGAAACGCCGATGGCCACCGTACCGACGATGGCTGCGCGCAGGATGTTCCACAAATCCGGCAGGCTGGCGAAGCGCCACACGCCTTTGTAAAGGCCGGTCCAGGCATAGACCATGCCCTGCACGGCCAGCACGATCGGAAATTCATACGGTTCGAATGTGATGAGCAGCTTCGGATCAAGCGCGTAGCGCAATTCCTTGGCGACCCACCAGGCGATAGCGGTCACGAGCAGGTCGTGCAGAACCACTGCTGCCCGCGGATGAACCGTGCCGACCCATTTACGTATGGACATAACGAACCTTGTATCGATCCCGCTTGATCAGGCGGCGCTTGGCTTGAACCCAAACGACCGCCGCGATCGCATAAGTGACGATGCAGGCCAAAAGCCCGATCCCTGGTTTTTCGAACGCCAACGCGGCCAACGGTGCCGCGATCAGCAGGTTCCACCCCAGATACCATGCTGCACTCGCCGCATGCGTATGGCCCCTGCGCACAATCCATTGATACAGATGTTCGCGATGCGCAGCATACCAGCGCCTGCCTGCCAGCATACGGGTGAGCAGCGTAAGGCTGGCATCCGTCACGAAAGCTGAACTGAGAATCAGGGCCGGCCATACCAGTGGCCAATGCAGATGCCACAACATGGCCGTCAGCGCAAAAAGCAGCAGGCCGATGGCGCCGCTTCCTACGTCGCCCATGAAAATACGGGCCGGAGAACGGTTGTAGTACCAGAAGCCCAGGCACGCCGCCGCTACGCAAGCGGCAGCACCTGCAAGCGTGGACTGTCCCACGCACCCCGCAAGCACAGCCAGGCCACAGGCTACGAACATGCCTTGCTGCGCCAGCAGTCCATCAATGCCGTCCATGAAGTTGTGCAGGTTGATACTCCACGTTCCACCCAGCACCCAGAGTGGCACCCATAGCCAGCCCAAGGGGCTACTGGTGAGCACCGCTGAAAACAGGGCAACAGCGAATAATTGCACTCCGAAACGTGGAAGAACCGGCAAGGAACTGTGATCGTCCCACCAGCCGATCAGGGCAATCATCGCGGTTGTGAACAGCAGCGTGACAACCACGTGAAGCGGCCACGGCGACGATGGTTGCAGCAGGCATATCGGCATCGTGAGCACGGCCGCTACCACGATGCCGATGCCACCGCCGCGCGGCGTCGGTATGGTGTGCGAACGGCGTTGTCCTGGCTGATCGAGCATGCCGCGTCGATGCGCATAGGCGATGGACGCGCGCACCACGCCCAGCGCAATAAACAAGGCACACAGAATGGCGAGCGCGATCGGGGCAAGACCAGCCACCATCGCCTCACTCATTGGCCACCCCGTGAATCGGGCGGATCGTGCTCCAGCCTTTACAGCTCGGGCACTGCCAGTGATGCGCTTTGGTGCCGAAGCCGCAATGGCTGCAGCGATACATGGCCTGGCCTTCGAGCAGCTTGCGCGTGAGGTCGCGCAGAATCAGGAAATTCTCACGCGCCTCGCCTTCGATCTTGTCCATGGTGGCATCGATCAAAGCCATCAGCCCGCGTACCGACGGACGCTGGCGCAATTGCGACGTGAGGAAATCGATCGCGGGCTTTTCGCCGTCACGCTGTTGATAAAGGTGCGTGAGTGCAAGCACCGGCGAGATGCCGTGATAGCGCGCAAGAATGTCGCGTATAAAGCGTTCTGCGCGTTCCATCTGGCCGGAACGTGCGTAGCTATCGAGCAAGGGCGGCAGAATTTCTGGCACGAAGGCGATATCTGCTTCGACGGCGCGCTCATACGAATCCACTGCATCAGCGTGCTGCCCTTCTTCCGCATGCAGGCGACCGGTGAGCATGAAAGCGCGCACGCAATTGGGTTGTGACGCAAAGGCTTGTTGCAGGTATTCCCGCGCTTCGGCGCGCGCACCATGCTGGCGCGATTGCTCGGCCAGTTCGCAATAGAACTGCGCGATGGTGGTGCCTTCTTCTTCGCGGGTCATGGTTTCCAGGCGGCGCGCGTGTTCGATGGCTTTGTGCCAATCGCGCTCGTGCTGGTAGATCGCAATGAGATGGCGCAAGGCCGATGGCGCATGCGCATTCATCGCCACCAGGTCCGAGAACAGCGCTTCGGCGCGGTCGAGCAGACCGGCGCGCATGTAGTCTTCGCCCAGCTCCAGCAAGGCCACCGTCTTCATGCCTTCCGAAAGACCGGGACGGGAGACCAGATGTTGATGCAGACGGATGGCTCGATCCACTTCACCGCGACGCCTAAACAGGTTGCCTAACGCTAAGTGCGTTTCTACGGTGTCGCGGTTGTATTCGGCGAGCTTGAGGAACACCTCGATCGCCTTGTCCTGCTCTTCGTTGAGCAGGTAGTTCAGGCCACGGAAGTAATCGGAAGAGAGTTCGCTGACCTGTGCCCCGGAACGACGCACGCCCGCGCGCCGCGCGGTCCACCACCCACTCAGGAAGGCTGCCGGTATAAGCAGAGCCAGCAGCGAATAGAAGATGCTCATGATGCTTTGCTTGCCTTGGCGCCTTTGAGCTTGGCCGCACGCCGCCGTTCACGACGATGGCGGGTGGTCACGCCAAGCCATGCGGTCAGGCCGCCGAGAATCCAGCCCAGCGCGAGCATGACCAGCAAGGCCGCGCCCTTCGGCACCTGGATGCGTGCAAACGCGAGGTCATAACCGACGAGGTCCGCATTGAGCGCCCCCAGGATCACTCCCCCGGCGATGAACAGTAGCAATAGCAGCAAGACGATCAATCGCATCGTGCGACTTTACCCGATTGGCTGAACAGCTCACAGAGGAATGTGAAGACATGATTCAGTCGGATTCGCCATTTTTCGCGGCAAAAGAAAAGGCAGGATCGGCTCGACGCCGCCTGCCTGTCGGAATAGCTTGCTGGGGGCCTAGCCCGCCTGTTGCTCCAGATGCATATTCACACGCTCGCGCAATTCCTTGCCGGGCTTGAAATGCGGAACATGCTTGCCGGGCAATGCAACCGCTTCGCCCGTCTTGGGATTACGGCCCATGCGCGGCGGCCGGTAATGCAGCGCAAAGCTGCCGAAGCCGCGTATTTCGATGCGTTCACCGCTCGATAATGCCTGGCTCATCTGCTCGATGACATTCTTGACTGCCAGCTCGACATCGCTGAACGCAAGATGGGTTTGACGCCTCGCCAGCGCCTCAATCAGCTCGGATTTGGTCATGGGTCCCCAATGTCCGTGACGTGGAATGAATCGGGGCGGTGTAACACCGCCCCGATGCAGGCACTACATCAATCAGCCTTGTTGAGCTGCTCTTTGAGCAGCGCACCAAGCTTGGTCGTGCCACCCGACGCGGACGAGTATTCGGCCATGGCGTCTTGCAGCTCTTCCTCATCCTTGGCGCGGATCGAGAGCGACAGCTGACGGCCCTTGCGATCCATACCGGTGAACTTGGCTTCCACCTTGTCGCCCACCTTCAGATGCTGCGTGGCATCGTCGATGCGCTCCTTGGCGATGTCGCTGGCGCGGATGTAGCCCTCGACGCCATCACCCAGATCAACCACAGCACCCTTGGCGTCCACTTCCTTCACCGTGCCGGTGACAACCGCGCCACGCTGATGGACGGCCATGAAGTGACCGAACGGATCCTGCTCCATCTGCTTGATGCCGAGCGAGATGCGCTCGCGCTCCGGATCCACGGCCAGCACCACGGCTTCGATCTCGTCGCCCTTCTTGAAGTTGCGCACGAGGTCTTCGCCGGAAGCCTGCCAGGAGATGTCGGACAGGTGCACCAGACCGTCGATGCCACCATCCAGGCCGATGAAGATGCCGAAATCGGTGATCGACTTGATCTGACCGGACACCTTGTCGTTCTTCTTGTGGGTGGCGGCGAAAGCTTCCCACGGGTTCGAGCGGGTCTGCTTGATGCCCAGCGAGATGCGGCGACGCTCTTCATCCACGTCCAGCACCATCACTTCGGTCTCGTCGCCGACCTGCACCACCTTGGCCGGGTTGACGTTCTTGTTGGTCCAATCCATTTCGGAGACGTGCACCAGACCTTCCACGCCCGGCTCGATTTCCACGAAGCAACCGTAATCGGTGACGTTGGAAACCTTGCCGAACAGGCGGCTGCCGACCGGATAACGGCGGGAGATGGCGACCCACGGATCATCGCCCAGCTGCTTGAGGCCCAGCGATACGCGGTTGCGCTCGCGGTCGTACTTCAGCACGCGCACGTCGAGCTCGTCGCCGACGTTGACCACTTCGGACGGATGACGCACGCGCTTCCACGCCATGTCGGTGATGTGCAGCAGGCCGTCGATGCCGCCCAGGTCCACGAACGCGCCGTAGTCGGTGAGGTTCTTGACCGTGCCCTTCACGACTGCGCCTTCGGTCAGGCGCTCCAGCAGCTTCTCGCGCTCCTCGGAGAACTCGGTCTCGACCACGGCGCGGCGGCTGACAACGACGTTGTTGCGCTTGCGGTCCAGCTTGATGATCTTGAATTCGAGATCCTTGCCTTCCAGGTACACCGGATCGCGTACCGGACGCACGTCGACCAGCGAACCGGGCAGGAACGCGCGAACGTCCTTGATGTCGACGGTGAAACCGCCTTTGACCTTGCCGGAAATCTTGCCGACGATGGTTTCTTCCTTGTCGAAGGCCTGCTCAAGATCGTCCCACACCATGGAACGCTTGGCCTTCTCGCGGGAGAGCTTGGTCTCGCCGAAGCCGTCTTCCAGTGCGTCGAGGGCTACCTTCACCTCGTCGCCCACGCTTACTTCCAACTCGCCGTTCTCGCTCTTGAACTGCTCGATCGGAACGATGCCTTCGCTCTTGAGGCCAGCGTTGATCACGACGACGTCGTTGCGGATCTCGACAACGATGCCGGTGACGATGGCACCCGGCTTCAGCTTAGAAATGGCCTGTTGGCTCTGTTCAAACAGCTCGGCAAAACTTTCAGTCATGTTGATTCCAAAAATAAGAAAAGGCCCTCACCCCACTGCGCGCCGTCGGAGTAATTGCGCAGATGGGCAGGCCCACCGGTTGTGGGTGGTCGGGATCACTCCCTCGCACCGTTGACCCAAAACTTCATGCCGCGGCATGAAGCGCCAATGCCGCCGCAATCCTTTACGGATTTACGACGGCCAAAACTTTAGCGACCACATCCTCGATCCCCATGCCGGTGGTATCCACCAACACCGCATCGCGGGCGGGTTTCAGCGGTGCTACGGCTCGCGATGCATCGCGGGCGTCACGCGCTTCAATTTCGCTCTGGAGGGTGGCAAGTGTAACGCTGAGTCCCTTTTCCTTCAACTGCTTATAGCGTCTTTTAGCTCTTTCGGCGGCGCTGGCGGTAAGGAAGACCTTGTAGGGCGCATCAGGAAAGATCACCGTGCCCATGTCGCGTCCGTCTGCCACCAGGCCAGGCAACTTGCGGAAGCTCAACTGCAGGTCCACCAACGCTTTGCGCACCGAAGGGATCGAGGCAATCGCCGACGCCGCCGCGCCGGCGGTCTCCGTGCGCAGCTCGTCTGTGGCATCGTGCCCATTGACGATCACGCGCGTTTCGCCATCATGTGGCGCCGCACGAAACTGGATCTTCGTGGTTTGCGCGCAGCGGGTGACGGCTTCGGCATCAGAGATATCCAACCCCGCGGCACCAGCGGCATAACCAACCGCCCGGTAGAGCGCCCCGGAGTCCAGCAGACGCCAGCCCAGGTGCTCGGCCACCAGCCGGCTGATCGTGCCTTTGCCTGATCCAGAAGGTCCGTCGATGGTGAGTACGGGCACGGACTGGCGTGTTGGCATGGACGGACCTGATGGCACGGGAAGTGCTTAGCTTATCGTGTTTACAGGGGTGCCAGGCGCATGCTTTCCAGTTCCTCATCGACCGTTTCCGGCTTTCAGCCCGCTTCCATGAACGACCTCCACCGCCAGTTCCACCAGGCCGCCGACGATCTGCGGCACCGCAAGGAACGGCCCGACAACGACACCTTGCTCTCGCTATATGGGCTCTATAAGCAGGCCCTGGAAGGCGATGTGCACGACTGCCAGCCCACCAGCTTCTTCGACTTCATCGGCACTGCCAAGCAGGAAGCTTGGTCGCAGTTGAAAGGGATGCCGCAAGACGAGGCGATGCGCCGGTACGTGGAACTGGTACAACAATTGCCCGATTGAAGCGGCGCCTGCCGCGCCAGGGCCACTTGCGCCCATCTGCAATAGCGGGCACATTCATACGATCGTTTGAATAACGGTCGCCACATGCACTATCCCCATTTGTTTGCCCCTCTCGATCTGGGCCACGTCACCCTGCCCAACCGCATCCTGATGGGCTCGATGCACACCGGGCTGGAAGACAAGGCGGCTGATTTCGACAAGCTGGCCACCTATTTCGCCGAACGCGCCCGCGGCGGCGTGGGCCTGATGGTGACCGGCGGCATCGCGCCCAGCATCGAAGGCTGGCTGAAGCCCTTCGGCGGACGCATGACCTTGCCCTGGCATAAGCCGCGGCATCGCAAGATCACCCAGGCGGTGCATGCGGAAGGCGGGCGCATCTGCATGCAGATCCTGCACGCAGGGCGTTACGGCTATCACCCCTTGTCCGTAGCGCCATCGCGCATTCAATCACCGATCACGCCGTTCAAACCGCGAGCACTCAGTGCGCGCGGCGTGGAACGCACCATCAAGGATTTCGTCCGCTGTGCGCAGCTTGCGCGCGAAGCCGGCTACGACGGCGTGGAAGTGATGGGTTCAGAGGGCTATCTGATCAATCAGTTCATCGCCGCGCGCACCAATCAACGCACCGATGCCTGGGGTGGCGATGCCACGAAACGCATGCGCTTCCCGCTCGAAATCGTGCGCCGCATGCGCGAAGCCGTCGGCAAGGATTTCATCATCATCTACCGCCTTTCCATGCTTGATCTGGTGGAAGGCGGGCAACCCTGGCAAGACATCGTCACCCTCGCCAAGGGCATCGAAGCGGCCGGCGCCAGCATCATCAATACCGGCATCGGCTGGCATGAAGCACGCGTGCCGACCATCGTCACCAGCGTGCCGCGTGCCGGCTTCAGCTGGGTCACGAAGAAGCTCAAGGGCGAAGTTTCGATTCCGTTGATCACCACCAACCGCATCAACATGCCCGACGTGGCCGAGCGCATTCTTGCCGGCGGCGAAGCGGACATGGTGTCGATGGCGAGGCCATTGCTGGCTGATCCTGAGTGGGCAATCAAAGCAAAGGCAGGCCGTAGCGAACGCATCAATACTTGCATCGCCTGCAATCAGGCTTGCCTTGATCATGTGTTTTTGAATCAGCGCGCAAGCTGCATGGTGAATCCGCGTGCCTGCCATGAAACGGAGCTGCAAATCGTTTCGACAAAAACGCGCAAGCGCATCGCGGTAGTCGGCGCAGGGCCGGCCGGCATGGCGTGCGCCTCCACGCTGGCGGAACGTGGTCACGAGGTCACGCTGATCGATGGCGCAAGCCACATCGGCGGCCAGTTCAATTACGCCAAGCGCATTCCTGGGAAAGAAGAATTCCACGAAACGCTGCGCTATTTCACGCATCGCCTAGCCGATACCGGCGTGCGCGTACGGCTGGGGCAGATGGCGACCGTGGCGGCACTTAAAGCGGCAAACTATGACGAAGTGATTGTCGCCACCGGCATCACGCCGCGCCGGTTGAGCTTTCCAGGCAGCGAGGATCCGCGTGTACTGAGCTATCTGGACGTACTTGCGCGAGACCAACCGGTCGGACAACGCGTCGCCATCATCGGCGCCGGCGGCATCGGCTTTGACGTGGCCGAGTTCCTGGTCGAGCACGCCCCCTCGCCCACCACGGACGTCACGCGCTGGACGCGCGAATGGGGCGTGGACATGCAACTGGATCATCCAGGCGGTCTGTCGAGTCCACAACCGGAACCACCCGCGCGGCAAGTCTGGCTATTGCAACGTACGGAGGGGCGGCCCGGCGCGCGCCTCAACAAAACCACTGGCTGGGTGCATCGCGCCACGCTGAAGAACAAGCAAGTCACCATGCTGGGCGGCGTGAGCTATGACCGCTTCGACGATCAGGGACTGCACATCACGATCGACGGCAAGTCGCAGGTGCTGCCGGTCGATAACGTCATCGTTTGCGCCGGCCAGGAACCCAACCGCCGTCTTGCCGACGAGTTGATGGCACAGGGCCATCCTCGCGTCCACGTCATCGGTGGTGCCGACGTCGCGGCGGAGCTGGACGCCAAGCGCGCCATCGCCCAAGGCACGCGACTTGCTACCGAGCTTTAAGAAAGCTCAGGAAAGCATTCACGGGAAACAGAAAAGGAAGCGCCCCGCCAGCGACGCGTCGGTATTGGCTCTGGGGAGGGATGCCGAGATACCGCGGGGGTAGCGTCGCTGCGGGGCGAGGTCTGCGCCACTCGGGGGGAGGGGGTCAGTGGCGCGACGGAGAGGATATTATGATCGACGCGATACAGAATCAAATATATATTTAGAGCCCGACTTATTCGAAAGTCATATATGTTTGATTTTCGCCAATTGCGCTACTTCATCGCCGTCGCGGAGGAGCTGAGCTTCACCCGCGCCGCGCAGCGCCTGCATCTCTCGCAGCCGCCACTCTCTCAGCAGATTCAAGCGCTTGAGCAAGACCTTGGCGTACGCCTGCTCGAACGCGACAAGCGTAACGTCATGCTTACCGAGCCCGGCCGGTTGTTCCTCGATCAGGCCCGGCAGATTCTGGCCATGGCCGATGAAGCCCGCACTCAGGTTGCCGAGGCCGCGGCCGGCTTCAGCGGCCATCTCCGGCTCGCCTATACCGTCTCCGTATCCTTCCACCCCGCCCTGCCCCAGACCTTGCTCAGATTGGGACAGAACGCCCCCAACGTGCGCGTGTGGCTGAGCGAGATGTATACCCAGCCGCAGTTCTCCGCCATCCGCAACGGCCAGATCGACGTGGGTTTCGTAAGGGACCTGCCCACTCACGAAGACGATGCCCAAGCCTTGCGAATAGATGTCATCGATTACGAACCCCTGCTGCTCGCCCTGCCGGAGGGTCATCGCCTTGCTGGCAGGCCGAGTATTGAGCTTGGTGAAGTTGCCGGTGATCCATTTGTGGTGCAGCCACGCGAGTTGGCCGCAACCCTGTATGACCGGCTGCTACGCCTGGCCGCCAAAGCCGGCTTCCATCCGGTCATCCGGCAACATGCCCAACAACTCAACGGCCTGCTGGCCTTGGTAGCTGCCGACGTCGGCCTGGCTTTGGTGCCGGCCAGCATGCAGGTGGTAAAGCTTGCCGGTGTAAGCTACGTGCCCCTGACCGACCCCGATGCGCACCTCGTGCTGGCCGTGGCCAGCCTGGCTGCAAATCCATCGCCTGTCGTACTGCAGTGTCTGGAAACGGTCGCCGCCGCCAAAGCCGCCATAGGCTTGTGACAAGCGATTGAAATAGCTATACTTGCGCGCTTTCTTCGTTTCGTTTCGTTCCAGGAGCCTGCCGTGAAGGTGCTTTCCTCTTTGAAGTCCGCCAAGCAGCGGCACCGTGACTGCAAGGTTGTGCGCCGTCGCGGCAAAGTGTTCGTGATCTGCAAGAGCAACCCGCGTTTCAAAGCGCGTCAGCGTTGATCGAAGTCACGAGCCGATAAAAAAGCCGCTGCAAAGCGGCTTTTTTTATGCCTCAAGACATTCGTTCCTCGCGAGATTCGCTCCTCTCCCCACATGGGGAGAGGAGCAAAGCAAGCATTACTCGTAACTGACGCCGGTAATTTCGTAACGCTTCACGCCGTTGGGAGCGGTGAACTCGAAGCTGTCGCCCGCACTCTTGCCGATCAACGCACGCGCAATCGGCGAAGACACTGCGATCAAGGCTTGCTTGATGTCAGCCTCCAGATCGCCAACGATCTGATATTTCACCGCTTCGCCGCTTTCCTCGTCTTCCAGCTCCACGATTGCGCCGAACACGATCTTGGTGCCCGGATTCAAGCGCGACACATCGATCACTTCCGCCGTGGACAGCGCCGCTTCCAGTTCCTTGATGCGCCCTTCGATAAAGCTCTGCTGCTCGCGCGCGGCGTGATATTCGGCATTCTCCTTCAAATCGCCGTGCGCACGCGCTTCGGCAATAGCCGCGATGATCTTGGGACGCTCAACCGATTTCAGACGCTCCAATTCGCCGCGCAGACGCTCGGAACCAGCCTTGGTAATGGGTGCACGACTCATGCATTCAGCTCCTTATGTAGTTCTTGCAGGCTGTGCACTTCGCCACTGTCGTGGTAATCCAATGAATGCACCAGCGCACGTGCGCCTGCAACGGTCGTGGAATAGGTGACGCGATGCTGCAAAGCCTCGCGCCTAATCGAGAACGAGTCGGCGATCGCCTGCTTGCCCTCGGTGGTGTTGACGATATAGACAATCTCGCCGTTCTTGATCAGGTCGACGATATGCGGACGGCCTTCCAGCACCTTGTTGATGCGCTCGCAGAGCACACCGTGCGAGGTGAGATAGCTTGCCGTACCCGCCGTAGCAACCAGCGTGAAGCCACGCGAGGCAATGTCTGCCGCAATCGGCAGCAGGCGATCCTTGTCGGCATCGCGCACGGACACGAACACCTTGCCCTGCGGCGGCGTCTTGATGCCAGCCGCATCATGGCCGCGCGCGAACGCTGCACCGAAGCTGCGGCCGACGCCCATCACTTCGCCGGTGGAACGCATTTCCGGGCCGAGGATCGGATCGACGTTCTGGAATTTCAGGAACGGGAAGATCGCTTCCTTCACTGAGTAATACGCCGGAATCACTTCGCGCGTCGCGCCCTGCTCTTCCAGCGTGCGGCCCGCCATGCAACGCGCGGCAATCTTGGCCAGCGCCACACCGGTCGCCTTGGACACGAACGGCACTGTGCGCGAAGCGCGTGGATTCACTTCCAGGATAAACACCGTGTCGCCCTGAATCGCAAACTGCGTGTTCATCAGGCCGATCACTTTCAGCTCTTTCGCCATCAGGCCAACCTGGCGGCGCAGTTCGTTCTGGATCGCGGGAGACAGTGAGTACGGCGGCAGCGAGCAGGACGAATCGCCCGAATGCACGCCGGCTTCTTCGATGTGCTCCATGATGCCGCCGACCAGCACGTTGCCATCACGGTCGGCGATGACGTCCACGTCCACTTCGACCGCGTGATCTAGAAAGCGATCGAGCAGCACCGGCGAATCGTTCGACACCTGCACGGCTTCGCGGATATAGCGCGACAGATCCGCATCATCGTAGACCACTTCCATCGCGCGGCCCCCTAACACGTAGCTCGGGCGCACCACCAACGGATAGCCGATCTCGCGCGCCAGCGCCAAAGCCTCGTCGGCATTGCGTGCGGTACGGTTCGGCGGCTGCGTGAGACCCAGCTTGGCGATCATCTGCTGGAAGCGCTCGCGGTCTTCGGCCAGATCGATCGAATCCGGCGTCGTGCCGATGATCGGCGCACCCGCCGCTTCCAACGCGCGTGCGAGTTTGAGTGGCGTCTGGCCACCGTACTGCACGATCACGCCCTTGGGCTTTTCCAGGTCGACGATTTCCAGCACGTCTTCGAGCGTGAGTGGCTCGAAATACAAGCGATCCGATGTGTCGTAGTCAGTGGAAACGGTTTCCGGGTTGCAATTGACCATGATGGTCTCGAACCCGTCTTCGCGCAGCGCCAAGGCGGCATGCACGCAGCAGTAATCGAACTCGATACCTTGGCCGATGCGGTTCGGACCACCGCCCAACACCATGATCTTGTCGCGGCTGGTGGGATTGGCTTCGCACTCTTCCTCGTAGGTCGAGTACATGTACGCCGTCGTGGTCGCAAACTCGGCCGCGCAGGAATCCACGCGCTTGTATACCGGGCGCACGCCCAGCGTACGGCGCAAATGGCGAATGGCTGCTTCGTCCGTATTGGTGAGTTCGGCCAGGCGCGCATCGGAGAAGCCAAGGCGCTTCAGCTCACGCACGCGTGCCGCATCAAGCGCGGTCAGACCCTGCTCTCGCACTTCCTTCTCGGTGAGCACGATGTCTTCGAACGCAGCAAGGAACCACGGATCGACGTGGCTGAGGTCGTGCACTTCTTCCAACGTCAGGCCGGCACGGAACGCATCGGCCAGATGGAAGACGCGATCAGGACGCGGCTCGCGCAGTTCGCGCTTGAGCTTGGCCAGACCTTCATCGCTGGTGATATCCAGGCCGGTCGGATTGAGGCCGGTCTTGCCGATTTCCAGACCGCGCAATGCCTTTTGCAGCGACTCGTGGAAGCTGCGGCCGATCGCCATCACCTCGCCCACCGATTTCATCTGCGTGGTGAGTCGCGCATCGGCCTGCGGGAATTTCTCGAACGCAAAGCGCGGGATCTTGGTGACGACGTAGTCGATGGTCGGCTCGAACGAAGCCGGCGTGAGGCCGCCAGTGATGTCGTTCTTCAGCTCATCCAGGGTGTAGCCAACGGCAAGTTTTGCCGCGACCTTGGCGATCGGAAAACCAGTGGCCTTCGACGCAAGCGCCGACGAACGCGACACGCGCGGATTCATCTCGATCACCACCACGCGGCCGGTTTCGGCATTCACGCCGAACTGCACGTTGGAGCCGCCGGTATCTACGCCGATCTTGCGCAGCACCGCGATGGAGGCATCGCGCAGGCGCTGGTATTCCTTATCGGTGAGTGTCTGCGCCGGCGCCACGGTGATGGAGTCGCCGGTGTGCACGCCCATGGGATCGAGGTTCTCGATCGAGCACACGATGATGCAGTTGTCCGCCTTGTCGCGGACCACTTCCATCTCGAATTCCTTCCAGCCGAGCACGGACTCCTCCACCAGCACTTCGTGCACCGGCGAAAGCTCCAGACCGCGCTTGACGATCTCTTCGAATTCCTCGCGGTTGTACGCGATACCGCCACCGGAACCGCCGAGCGTGAAGCTGGGGCGGATGATGGTGGGATAGCCGACAGTGGCCTGGATCTCCACTGCTTGCTCGAACGACCTCGCCACGGCAGCGCGCGGGCACTCCAGGCCGATCTCGGCCATCGCCACGCGGAACAGTTCGCGGTCTTCGGCCATGCGGATGGCTTCGCGCGAAGCGCCGATCAGTTCGACGTTGTACCTCTCCAACACGCCGTTGTCAGCGAGATCGAGCGCGCAGTTGAGGCCGGTCTGGCCGCCCATGGTGGGCAGCACGGCATCCGGGCGCTCCTTGGCGATGATGCGTTCCACCGTCTGCCAGTTGATCGGCTCGATGTACACGGCATCGGCCATCTCCGGATCGGTCATGATCGTGGCCGGGTTGGAGTTCACCAGGATCACCCGGTAACCCTCTTCGCGCAGCGCCTTGCATGCTTGCGCGCCGGAGTAGTCGAACTCGCAAGCCTGGCCGATCACGATCGGGCCGGCGCCGATGATCAGGATGCTCTTGATGTCGTTACGCTTGGGCATCTCAGCGAGCCTCCTGCATCAATTTGGCAAAACGGTCGAACAAGTAACGAATGTCGTGTGGGCCGGGACTTGCTTCCGGATGTCCCTGGAAACAAAACGCGGGGCGATCGGTCAGTGCGAAACCTTGCAACGAGCCATCAAACAACGAGGTGTGCGTAACGCGCACATTGGAAGGCAACGTGGATGCATCCACCGCAAAGCCGTGGTTCTGCGAGGTGATCAGCACACGGCCGTCGTCGTGATCCTTCACTGGATGGTTCGCACCGTGGTGGCCGAACTTCATCTTCATCGTCTTCGCCCCCACCGCGGCTCCCATGATCTGATGACCCAGGCAGATGCCAAACAACGGAATTTCCTTGGCCAGGAATTCGCGTGTGGCAGCAATCGCGTAATCGCAAGCGGCCGGATCGCCGGGGCCATTGGAAAGGAACACGCCATCCGGATTCATCGCCAGTACTTCCGATGCCGGCGTCTGCGCGGGCACCACAGTGATCTCGCAACCACGCTCGGCCAACAGCCGCAGAATGTTGCGCTTCACGCCATAGTCGTAGGCCACCACGTTGAAGCGCTTGTCCGTTTCGTTGAACACGGTGCGGTCAAGGTCGTACACGCCCTCGTTCCAGTTGTACGGCTTGCCGACGCTGACCACCTTGGCCAGGTCCATGCCATTCAAGCCAGGGAATGCACGCGCCTTGGCGAGTGCGGCTTCGGCATCGATGGCTTCGCCCGCCACCAGGCAGCCGTTCTGTGCGCCCTTGTCGCGCAGAATGCGCGTGAGCCGGCGCGTGTCGATGCCGGCGATGGCGACGATGCCGTGGCGCTTCAAGTAATCGGGCAGGCTCTCGGTGCTGCGCCAGTTGCTGGCACGGCGCGGCACATCGCGCACGATCAGGCCGGCGGTATGCACCTTGTCGGATTCGGCATCCACCTCGTTGCAGCCGGTGTTGCCAATGTGGGGATAGGTAAGGGTGACGATCTGCCGGGCATAGGAGGGATCGGTGAGGATCTCCTGGTAACCCGTCATCGCCGTGTTGAAGACAACTTCGCCAACGGTTTCGCCAGTCGCACCTACGGAGTGGCCGTGGAATACGCTGCCGTCTTCGAGGGCAAGCAGAGCGGAATGAGGCATGGAGGGGGCCGCCTTTTAGGTACAGCAAGGTCCGCAAGCCGCACAGAAGCAGGCTTGTGGACCTTAGGTGAAGGAAAGTCTCGGGCGGGTTGAAATGATAGGCTCCGCGCGCCTTTCTGTCCACCCGAATGGATGTCCCAAAACCGATCGTCATATGACGCGCCGGCCGCATACTCGCGCTAGACTGCACCGCGACTTAGCCAGGAAAGCTGCGAAACTCGATGAACGCGACAGCCCTACTGCTGGACCCTGCCCGACTCGATCGCCCAGACACGGATGTACGCCAGCAGCCGTTTCCGTTCATGATCGCGCACGGCCAGTTGCCGGATGAAGCGCGCAGCGATTTGGAACGGGATTTCCCCAAGTACAGCAGTGCAGGCTTCTTTCCTTACGACCCGGTCGACTGCGGCCCATCGGTCAATGCACTCGTTGAGCAACTCACCACACCCCAATTTGCCAGCGCGATCGGCCGCTATCTCGGTATCGAGAACCTTGGGCAGTACCCCACCCTGATTACGCTCTGCCGTGCCTTGAACAAGCGCCACGGCACCATCCACACCGACAGCCGCTCCAAGGTCGCCACCGCCCTGCTCTACCTCAATACGCAGTGGCCCGATACCAGCGATGGTTGCCTGCGTTTTCTCAACCGCGTGGACAACATCGACGATCTCGTCGCCCCCGAACTCAAGCCGCTGTACGGTGAATTCGCCGTGTTCAAGCGCTGCGACAACTCCTTCCACGGTCATCTGCCGTATGAGGGCGAGCGACGCGTGATCCAGGTGGCATGGCTCACCAGCGAAGAAGAAAAACTGCGCAAGACCAAGCGCGGCAAATTCGCCCGTGCCTTCAAAAAACTGTTCGGCGTGCTCGATCGCAAACTGGGTGCAGGGCGCGACCGCAATGCCGCGCATCCGGACTAACGGCCGCCACAACCCAACCCGCCATACGGACATGACGCCGGTCGCGCTACATACCGTCTTCGAAACACTGGCCTACGCCATAGGCTTCCGCACCTTTCTATGGACACGCCAACGCTTTGCACCCAGTGCATTCAACACCAAGGACGAAGTGGCATGGGTTGCCGTCAGCGCCATCGTTGGTGCAGCGTTGGGCGCCAAGCTTTCCTACTGGCTGGACGATCCGCTCACCGCGTTCCAGAACTTCCCTGACTGGCGCCATCTTCTGCAAGGCAAATCCATCGTCGGCGCCTTGCTTGGCGGTCTGTTGGGGGTGGAATTGTGCAAGCGGATCGCAGGGATAAGACAGTCCACCGGCGATGCCTTCGTCCTGCCACTGACCGTTGGCATGTGCATCGGCCGCATCGGCTGTTATCTCGCGGGGCTGGATGATCACACTTACGGCATCCCCACCTCGCTACCCTGGGGCGTCGACTTCGGCGATGGCATCCCACGCCATCCTACGCAGCTATATGAAATTCTGTTTCTGCTCGCGCAATACGCCTGCATTCACGCCCGGCGCAACGCCTTCGCGCAGCCGGGTGATCGCTTCCGCGTCTTCATGATCGGCTATCTCGGTTTCCGCCTGCTGGTGGAATTCATCAAGCCGATGTTCTATGCCTACCCAGGCCACCTGTCCGGCCTGCAGCTGCTTTGCGTTGCAGGCCTGCTCTACTACTATCGGGACATTCCACGGATTGCGAACGTTCTGTTGAAGGGGAGCAGCAACGCATGGGAGCCAAGGTAAGGCCGTATCTGTTTTACGACAGCGCCGTATCCATCTGCAGCACGTGCCTGCGTCGCGTCGAGGCGAAGATCCTGATCAAGGACGAGCGCGTCTATCTGGAAAAATGGTGCATCCATCACGGCCGCGAGCGCGTGCTGATTGCCGATGACGCGGCGTACTACCGCCAATGCCGTGAGCTGTACATCAAGCCACCAGAGCTGCCCAGGCAATTCAACACGCCGCAGCACTACGGCTGCCCGTACGATTGCGGGCTGTGCCCGGAGCATATGCAGCACTCGTGCCTCACCCTGGTCGAGATCACCGATCAGTGCAACCTGCGCTGCCCCATCTGTTATGCAGAAAGCGGCCCGCATCGCCCTGGCTTTCGCGACCTTGGCACGATCGAGCGCATGCTCGATGCGGTGGTTGCCAATGAAGGCGAACCCGATGTCGTGCAGATCTCCGGCGGCGAGCCAACCCTGCACCCGGATTTTTTCGCTATTCTCGACGCGGCACGGCAACGGCCGATTCGCCATCTGATGGTCAACACCAACGGCCTGCGCATCGCGCAAGAGCCGGACTTTGCCGCGCGCCTGGCGGATTACCAGCCAGGCTTCGAGCTTTACCTGCAATTCGACTCACTGCGCGATGAGGTCCACAAGGACCTACGTGGCGCCAAGTTGCGCGACGTGCGCCTGAAGGCGCTGGAACAGCTTAACCGCCACGATATTTCCACCACGCTGGTCGTCACCGTCAAGAAAGGGCTGAACGATGACGAGCTGGGCTCGATCATCGATTTCGCGCTCGGCCAGCCTTGCGTACGCGGCGTTACCTTCCAGCCCATCCAGGCCGCCGGGCGTTTGGAAGGCTACGACAGCGAACGCGATCGCCTGACCTTGAGCGAAGTACGCCGCCGCATCCTCGATCAAAGCACGCTATTCCCTCCCGACGACCTGATCCCGGTACCTTGCAATCCCGACTGTCTGGCGATGGCGTATGCGCTGAAGCTAGAGAATCAGGTATTGCCGCTGACCCGTTTCGTTTCACCCGAAACCCTGGTCAGCAAGGGGCGCAACACCATCGTGGTCGAGCGGGATGAAGGGCTGCGCGAGCATGTATTCCAGCTGTTCGCCACCAATCATTCGCCCGAATCGCAAGCATGCTCGCTGTCGGATCTGCTGTGCTGCCTGCCGCAGATCCAGGCACCCGCATCGCTGAGCTATCGCAACGTATTTCGTGTGCTGATCATGCAGTTTATCGACGCGCACAGCTTCGACCTGCGCGCGGTGAAAAAGTCCTGTGTGCACATCGCGCAGCCGGATGGACGCATCATTCCGTTCGATACGTTCAACCTGTTCTACCGCGACGACAAAGCAACGAAGCTGCAAGCGCTACGCGCCGAAATCGACCAGCGGCATGCCGCCGAGAGGGCCTGCACATGAACGACGCATACACGCCTCCACCCAGTGGTTTCCGCGCGAAGGAACCACCCGAAGACAAAGGTTCGCTCGGTACCGGCATCGGGCTGGCTTGGGCGATAGCCGTGGTGGGTACACCACTGTGCATCGCGTTTACCGCCACGCTGCACACCGGTTCCGATCAGCTTTTTGTGTTGTGGCTGCTGCCGTATTTGCTCATCGTCATCCTGGCCCTCGTGTCCTATCGGAAAGGCAAACCGCGTACCGGCCATGGATTCCTGCTCGGGTTGCTGTCCATCTTCGCCGTCGCCTTGCTGCTTGTCGCCGCCTGCTTCGGCTTGTTTGCCGGCCGTTGACATGGCCCAACTTTGTTGCCAACGCCACGGCATTCACAGGAAATGCCACGCCGCATAAGCCGCAAACATCGCGTAGAACCCACCCACGAAGATCAACGCGCGACCGTCGACATTACCGCGCCGGAACAAACGCCACAGGTAAATGATGGCCAGCATGGTCAGCAGCCCCGAGATCACCAAAGGTGCATCGAACAGCCATGGCGTCGCGAAGATCGCCAGCGCACTGGGTACAGTGGCTTGAATCATCATGGCGCCAGAGATGTTGGCGAGCGCCAGGCGCTCCTTGCCCTGGCGCACCCAAATCAACGCGTTCATCGTTTCCGGCAGTTCAGTGGCAACCGGGCTTAGCACCAGCGCCACGAGATGCGGTGGAAGATGCATCGCCACGCCGATCGCCTCAATTTGCGACACGAAGATGTGCGAAGCGATCGCAATAACCAACAGCGACAATGCCGCCTGCAACGATACCGCCAGCATCGAGGGCGTCGCTGCGCGAGGTTGAAACTTCAACGGTTCGAGTTGCTCGCCATCGGATGCGTCAGGTTCGTCTTTCAACTCGCGCCATACATAAAGCGCGTACGCCAGTAGAAACAACACACCGAGCCATGGCTTGAACGCGAAAGCGATCAGGCCGAGCACACATTTCACGATGAAGATCGACAGGAACCACGCCTGGTCGCGCGCCAACCGTGCGTGCTCGACCTGCACGCGTCCATCGGCACGCCCCAACCTGCTGCGATTGCACCAGAGTGCAACGCCCACCACGGCATAAGCGATCGTGGCGAGCACGAGCGGGCCACCCATCGCGGCACCCACACCGATATCGCGAACTTCAGGTGTACGCCCGACGATCACCGCAACGAAGGTCACCGCGCTTTCCGGCAAGGCCGTGCCGAATGCCGCCAACACGGTTCCGGTGGCGGTTTCACCCAGATTGAGCTTTTTCCCGAGCCACTCGACGCTGTTGACGAAGTACTCGCAGGCCGCATAGATGGCCGCTGCGGAGAGCAGGAACAGCAGAGCTGTGATCAGCATGAATATTCCGGGCCGGGCGAGCGAAAACCGATGGCACACGCGCGTCGCTCGCCCGGCCGGGTGAGCGCGTCGTGGCCAAAGGTCTCGCCGGACCATCGCAAACGTGCTGTCTGCGATAACCATCCGCGCCATGAAGCCGTGGCTTCAAGTCTGTTGACGCGGATTCCTCGATACATGCAAGCCTGGCGGCCGATGCATGAGGATGGCTACTCCCCAATGACGTTGCGGCGCATGTTACAAGCGCCAAGACTTGCGAACAAGCGCCGCTCTGAACGTAGGCTGGGTTAGCGCAGCGTAACCCAGCGTGTTTGTGGGAGCCTCGCTGGATGACCCCGAATCAAGTCCGGGTAACCCCACCTACAAACGTTCCTGCAGCAAATCATCAATGCTGTAACTGCCCGGCTTGCGGCCAGCTAGCCATGCAGCTGTTTCCAGTGCGCCGCGCGCGAAGATGGAGCGATCTGTTGCACGGTGTGCAAGTTCGACGCGTTCGCCCTGCCCCAGCAGCAGTGCTGTGTGCTCGCCCACCACGTCGCCACCACGTACTACGGCAAAACCGATGCTTCCGCTACGGCGTGCGCCAGGGCGGCCTTCGCGCACGTACACCGCGTCTTTAGCCAAGGTTGTGCCGCGTGCTTCGGCAGCCGCATCCCCCAGCGCAAGCGCAGTGCCGGAAGGGGCATCTTCCTTGCGGCTGTGGTGCGCTTCGATGATTTCCAGATCCCAATCGGGAAGTGCTGCGGCAGCTTCGCGCAACAAGCGCTTCAACACGGCGACGCCGAGGCTGAAGTTGGCGGCGTGCAGAACGGGGATATGCCGACTTGCTTGATCAAGCCTGGTTTGAAGCGCAACGTCGATGCCGGTGGTTCCACTGACCAGGGCAGCATTGTGCTTGGCACAGAAATCGAGCGCAGCGGAAAGACCGTCCGGGCCACTGAAATCGATTACGACATCGGCCACTGCGTTCCAGTCGTGTGCATAGCACAGCGACGCGGGTAGCTCGGGAAAGACCGGTGCGCCGTTATGCGATGAGCCTGCGGATACCAACGCGCTAACCAACTCGAAACGCTTGTCTTCACGCACCAAAGTGAGCAACGCACGCCCCATGCGGCCGGAGGCGCCGTTGATGGCGAGGCGGATGGGTTGGGTCATGCGCGTATGTCCTTAGGCCTGTATCAGCAACCACGTCGATCGAATTGCGTAGGCTGGGATGGAATCCCAGCATCAGAAGCCAAAACAGCTGGAATTTCATCCCAGCCTACATGGACATCGCCTAAGACGTCACCCGCGACCAGAACTGCTTCACCCCATCCATAAAACCTTTCGCACGCGGCGAATGCTCATCGTCATCGTCAAACGTGGCTTCCAGTTTTTCCAGCAATTCGCGCTGCTCGCGGGTGAGCCGCACCGGCGTCTCCACCACGACTCGGCAAACGAGATCACCGGTGCGACCACCGCGCACAGATTTCACCCCGCGCCCGCGCAACACAAACTGCTGCCCGGTCTGCGTCTCCGGCGGAATGGTGATGGCCACTTCGCCATCCAGCGTCGGCACCTGCAGTTCCGCACCCAATGCGGCTTGCGAAATGCGAATGGGCACCTCGCAAAAGAGATTGCTGCCGTCGCGCTGGAAAATGTCGTGCTCGCGCACGCGCACTTCCACATAAAGGTCACCAGCCTCGGAACCCGCCGGCCCCGCCTCACCCTGCCCGGCCAGGCGAATGCGATCGCCATTGTCGACGCCGGCGGGAATGCGCACCGAGAGCGTGCGTGTTTCTTCCAGCCGCCCTTCGCCATGGCACTTCTTGCATGGCTTTTCGATGGCACGACCACTGCCGCCGCAATGCGGGCAGGTCTGCTGGATAGAGAAAATGCCGTTCTGCATGCGCACGCGGCCGTGGCCGGCGCAGGTGCGGCAGCTGACGGTCTTGCCATCTTCCGAGCCACTGCCATTGCAGTGATGGCAATTGACCTGCGTGGGAATGTCGAACTTTTTCTCGACGCCGAATACGGCTTCTTCGAGATCGAGCTCCATGATGTAGCGCAGATCAGCACCACGGCGCGGACGAGAGGAACGCCCGCCACCGAAGATATCGCCGAAGATGTCCCCAAAGATATCGCCCATGTCGCCAAAACCGCCGGCGCCACCGCGCCCGCCACCCATTCCGCCTTCAAAAGCAGCATGGCCGTACTGATCGTACATGGCGCGTTTCTGCGAATCGGAGAGGACGTCGTAGGCCTCCTTGGCCTCCTTGAACTTCTCCTGCGCTTGCGGATCGTCCGGGCAGCGGTCTGGGTGGTATTTCATCGCCAGTCGACGGAAAGCTTTTTTCAGCTCCGCCTCGTCCGCTGTGCGGTCGACACTCAGGATTTCGTAATAGTCACGCTTGCTCATTTCATGATCCGCGATTCGATGCGCCGATCGGGAATGAACCAGATCGCTGCCACCGTGGCATAAAGAACACACGACCCCCACGGCGCCACGAACGCCAGCAGGATGCCGCACACATACATGGCGACGGAGAGCCAGCCTTTCCAGTCACCGCCTACCGACTGCGCCAGCAGGGACGATGCACCGCCATTGGCTGCAATCAGACTGCGTTGAAAGGGCTGCCAGGCCAGGCCGCACATCAGCAGCACAAACCCATACAACGCCACCGGCAACTGCGCGAAGTGGTTTTCGCCCATCCACCCCGTGGTCACCGGCATCAGCGACAACCAGAACAACAGATGCAGGTTGGCCCACAGCACGCTGCCATTGATCCTCTCGGCAGCATGCAGGAAGTGATGGTGGTTGTTCCAGTAGATGCCGACGTAGATAAAGCTCAATACGTAGCTCAAGAACACCGGCCACTGCGGCAGCAAAGCCTGCCAGCCGTCACCGTGCGGCACTTTCAGCTCCAGCACCATGATGGTGAGGATGATGGCAAGCACGCCATCACTGAAAGCTTCTAGCCGCCCCTTTTCCATCGCCACCCTCCCAAAAAAAACGAGCGCCATGGCATGGCGCTCGTCTTCCTGTTGGTCACTTTACGACGACTTGCGGTCGTTCTTCACTTCGGTGAACTCGGCATCGACCACATCGTCAGGCTGAGCGGAACCGCCCGGGCCCGGGCCATGCTGCGCACCGGCGCCGGCGCCAGCATCCGCATGACCGGCTTGCGCCGCGGCGTACAGCGACTGCGCCACCTGCTCCAGCTTCTGGATCTTGGCTTCGATGGCGGCCTTGTCTTCGCCATCCTTCACCTTTTCCAGATCCGACAGCGCGCCTTCGATCTCGCTCAACTGCGCGCCCGGCACCTTGCCGCCGTGCTCCTTGAGTGCGCCGCGCGTGGCGTGCACCAACTGGTCGGCCTTGTTGCGCGTGCTCACCAGCTCCTGGAACTTCTTGTCGTCTTCGCGGTGTGCTTCGGCATCGGCCACCATGCGCTGGATTTCTTCATCGGACAGGCCGGAACCGGCCTTGATCTCGATGCGCTGTTCCTTGCCGGTCTTCTTGTCCTTGGCCGATACGTGCAGGATGCCGTTGGCGTCGATGTCGAACGTCACTTCGATCTGCGGCATGCCGCGCGGCGCGGCATCGATGCCGGCCAGATCGAACTTGCCCAGCGACTTGTTGCCGGAAGCACGCTCACGCTCACCCTGCAGCACGTGCACGGTCACCGCGGTTTGATTGTCTTCGGCGGTGGAGAACACCTGCGAAGCCTTGGTCGGCACCGTGGTGTTCTTTTCGATCAGCTTGGTCATCACGCCGCCCATGGTTTCGATACCCAGCGACAGCGGTGTGACGTCGAGCAGCAGCACGTCCTTCACCGAACCACCCAGCACGCCGCCCTGGATCGCCGCGCCGACGGCCACGGCTTCGTCCGGGTTGACGTCCTTGCGCGGCTCCTTGCCGAAGAAATCCTTCACCGCTTCCTGCACCTTCGGCATGCGGGTCTGGCCGCCGACCAGGATCACTTCCTGGATGTCGGACACACGCAGGCCTGCGTCGTTGAGCGCGGTGCGGCACGGTTCGATGGTGCGCTTGACCAGATCTTCCACCAGCGCTTCCAGTTTGGCGCGGGTGAGCTTGATGTTCAGATGCTTGGGACCCGAAGCATCGGCCGTGACGTACGGCAGATTCACTTCCGTCTGGTGCGAGGACGACAGTTCGATCTTCGCGCGCTCGGCGGCGTCCTTCAGGCGCTGCAATGCGAGCGGATCCTTGCTGAGATCGATGCCCTGATCCTTCTTGAATTCTTCGATGAGGTAATCGATGACGCGCTTGTCGAAGTCTTCACCGCCAAGGAACGTATCGCCATTGGTGGCCAGCACTTCAAACTGCTTCTCGCCGTCGACTTCGGCGATCTCGATGATCGACACGTCGAACGTACCGCCGCCGAGGTCGTACACCGCGATCTTGCGGTCACCGCCCTTCTTGTCCAGGCCATAAGCCAGCGCAGCCGCGGTCGGCTCGTTGATGATGCGCTTGACGTCCAGGCCAGCAATGCGGCCGGCGTCTTTCGTCGCCTGGCGCTGGCTGTCGTTGAAGTAGGCCGGCACGGTGATCACCGCTTCGGTGACCGGCTCACCGAGGTAGTCCTCGGCGGTCTTCTTCATCTTCATCAGCACCTTCGCGGAGACTTCCGGCGGCGCCATTTTCTTGCCGTCAGAGGTCTGCACCCAGGCGTCACCGTTTTCGTGCGCGATGATGCCGTACGGCACGATGTGGATGTCCTTCTGCACTTCCGCGTCGGTGAACTTGCGGCCGATCAGGCGCTTCACCGCGTAGAAAGTGTTCTTGGGATTGGTGACGCCCTGGCGCTTGGCGGGGGCGCCAACCAGCACTTCGCCGTCCTTGGTGAAGGCGACGATGGATGGCGTGGTGCGGTCACCCTCGGAATTCTCGATCACCTTGGTGCTGCTGCCATCCATGATGGCGACACACGAGTTGGTCGTGCCCAGGTCGATACCAATGATTTTGCCCATGATTGTCTGCTCCGAAATCTTGAATGCGGCCCCTCGCCGCGAATGGTTGTCAGATGGGGTTCTGGCGGAAGGCCTTCAATGCCAAGTAAACCCTGCAGTACTGGAATTACAGTGTCCGTTAATCGTCCTTGGCGACTGAAACCAGCGCCGGGCGTAACAACCGATCATTCAGCACATAGCCCTTTTGCAGCACGGCCACCACGGTGCCGGGCGACTTGCCCGGGGCTTCCACCATGCTCACCGCGTGATGACGCTCGGGGTCGAGCGGTTGGTCGAGCGGATCGACCTGCACCAGGCCATTGTTGCCTGCGATACGCAGCAGCTCCTTCAAGGTGAGGCTGAGGCCCTCGCGGATCGCAGCCACGTCGCCGCCCTCCACCGCCAGGCCCCGCTCCAGGCTGTCGTACACCGGCAACAGGTCGTTGAGCAGCTTTTCGTTGGCGAAACGGCGTGCCTGTTCCAGGTCGCGATGCAGGCGGCGACGCTGGTTTTCCAGCTCGGCTTTCTCGCGCAGCACGGTATCGCGCAGCTCCTGGTTGCTCGCTTCCAGCTCGGCCACCTTGGCCTTGAGCGCATCGAGCTCATCGCTCATGGCGGCGTATTGCGCGGCCGTTTCCGGCATCTCGTTGGGCGACTGCGAATCGCTGTTGTGCATGAATGACTCCAAACATCGTCCTGGGCCGGCAAGCCTGCCGACCATTACAAAAATCTGCGGGTAAACCCGCCTCCCAACCGACCCTTATAGGGCCGTAGCAGCGCGATTCAAGGCATCGCTGAGCAGGCGGGCGGTGGCCTGCACCACTGGAATCACGCGATCATAAGCCATGCGTGTGGGGCCAATCACACCGACCGCACCCAACAGCCGGCCCTGGGCGCCGTAACTGGCGGTGACCACGCTGCAACCATCCAGCGCGGCAAAACCCGATTCCTCGCCGATAAACAAGCGCACGCCGGGCGCCTTGGCGCAGGTTTCCATCAGCTGCAGCAATTCGTTTTTCTTCTGGAACGCCTCGAACAGATCGCGCAGGCGCTCCAGATTGCCCAGTTCCGAATAGGCCATCAGGTTGGTCTGGCCGCTGACCAGCACGTCCTCGTCCTGCGGCGCAAACGATGCCGCCGCCAGCTCCACCGTTCGGGAAAGCAGCTGATGCAATTCGCTGCTGGCCTCGCGTATTTCGCGCAGGAGGTGCGCACGAATGTCGTCCACGCGCAAGCCGATGAAATGCTCGTTGATGTAGTTGGCCGCCTGTTCCAGTACCCGCCCTTCCAAGGGCTTGGCCAGCTGGATCACGCGGTTCTGCACCTGATTATCGGAAAACACCAGGATCACCAGCACGCGCGCTTCAGGCAGCGGCACGAAATCGATATGGCGCAACGGGAAATCGGTTTGGCGCGGCACCATCACCACACCGGCAAAATGCGTCATGGCCGACAGCAGCGCCGAGGCATTGCCAGCCAGATCGCGCACCGTGGTCGGGCCGGGCGGCAGCTCGCGTTGCAAGCGAACCATCTCGTCGCGCGGCAGCGGCTGCAGTTCGATCAAACTATCGACAAACAGGCGTAACCCGCGTGGGGTAGGAATACGTCCAGCCGAGGTATGCGGCGAGGCCACCAGACCGGCGTCTTCCAGGTCCGCCATGATGTTGCGGATGGTGGCCGGGCTCACGTCCAGGCCGGAGGAGCGCGACAGCGTACGTGAACCGACGGGTTCACCATCGACCAGATACTGGGCGATCAGCGTGCGCAGCAGCCGCCGCGCGCGAGTATCAAGTTCATGACCAGAGTGGCGTGACATGCGCTGTGGCAATCCGTGAGACACCTAACAAATAAGGTTTGCCAGTAAAGAAAGCAAGAAAGGGGGGAATCGGGCATCACCAAGATCACGACAAGCGTGCCCCTCCCCATTCCCAGTTTCCCGTTCCCACTTACAATTCGTGCGACCACTGCCGCCCTCACCCCATGCTCACCTCCCTTTACGTCCGCCATCTTGCCGTCGTTGAAGAAGCCGATCTTGCTTTTGGTCCCGGCCTGACCGTCGTCAGCGGAGAAACCGGCGCGGGCAAGTCCCTGCTGGTGGACGCCCTGATGCTGCTGGCTGGCGCGCGCGCCGACAGCGGCATGGTGCGTGCCGGCAGCGATCGCGCGGAGCTGGCCGCGGAGTTCGACCTGGCCAACCTGCCCGAGGCGCACGAATGGCTCAAGCGCGAGGAGCTGGACGAAGATGGCACCTGCCAGCTGCGCCGCGTCATCCGCACCGAAGGCAGTTCGCGCGCCTGGATCAACGGCCGCCCCGCCACCATCAGCCAGATGAGCGAACTGGCCGCCCTGCTGGTGGAAATCCATGGCCAGCACGAGCACCAGGCGCTGCTGGAACGCACGCATCAAATGAACCTGCTCGATGCCTATGCCGAAAACGAGGCACGCGTGGCACAAGTGCGCGAGCTTGCCCAGCAATGGCGTGACGTCGGAGCACGCATCCGCAAGCTGGCCGGTGGCGAAGATCGCGAACATCGCCTGGAATTGCTGCGGCACGAACTTTCCGAATTGGAAAAGTGGGCATTGCCTGCGGCCGAACTGGCGGAGCTGGAAAACAGCCATAAGCGACTGGCGAACGCGGGCAAACTGGTCGAAGGCGTCACCGGCGTGGTCGACCTGCTCGACGGCGATAGCGAGTTCGCCTTGCGCTCCTCACTCACCCGCGCGCATACGGAACTCAGCCGGCTCGCTGCGCTGGATGATCGCCTCGCTCTGCTGCTCGAATTGCTCGACAACGCGCAGATCCAGCTCAACGAAGCCGTCGACGGACTTGGCCGCTATGCGCAGGATGTCGATCTTGACCCCGAACGCTACGCCGAAGTCGACACACATCTGACGCGCCTGCACGAGCTGTCGCGCAAGCATCGCTTGCACGTCACCGAACTCGATGCCAAGCGCATCGCCGTGCAAAACGAACTGACCGAACTGGAAAACGCCGGCGACGCACTCGAACGCCTCGACGCGCAACGCGCGCAACTGCAGCGCGATTACGACAAAGCCGCCGAAGCCCTGAGCAAAGCTCGCCAAACCGCCGCCAAGCGTCTCGGCAAGGAAGTTAGCGCATTGATGGGCGAACTCGGCATGGCCGGCGGCGTGCTGCAAGTAAGCCTGGAAGCCTCCGACAACAACGATCCCGATCCGCAAGGCCGCGAACGTTGCGAACTACTGGTAAGCGCCAACCCCGGCCAGCCACCGCGCGCCTTGCGCAAGGTCGCCTCGGGCGGCGAACTCGCCCGCATCAGTCTGGCGATTGAAGTGGCGACATTGGGCAAGGACACCATCGGCTGCATGGTGTTCGACGAAGTCGATACCGGCATCGGCGGCGCCGTGGCCGAAGTGGTCGGCCAGAAGCTCCGCGCGCTGGGGGCACGCTGCCAGGTGTTGTGCGTGACGCATTTGCCGCAGGTGGCTGCACAAGGCCATGCGCATTTGCGCGTGAGCAAGCATGCGTCGGGCGGGTCCACGCATACACGTATTGAAGTGTTGAATACCGAAGGCCGCCGCGACGAGTTGGCGCGCATGCTGGGTGGTGTGGAAATTACGCGCGAAACGCGGGCGCATGCGAAGAAGATGTTGGAGCAGGCGCAAACGGCATAATCCGCGGAAAATCCCCAGTAGGTTGGGCTGAGCGTCAGCGAACCCCAACACACATCTCGCCGCGGTGCCAACCCAGCACATCCGGCGCACAAGCCCAATCAAGCGTCATCACGCCCTCCCGAATATATCGATGTATGGAGGAATACGGCCAATCACTGGCCCGTGCCACATGGCCGTGCTTGACGGGGTTGATGTGCACATAATCAAGGTGGCGCTGAAGACTGATTTCGTTCCTGATTTGGTGCTCCCAGAATCGTCGCTGCCAGATCTCCCGCTCGTTTTTCCGCCGTCTGGAAGCCCTAATGATTTCGCGCTGTTCGATGGATCGTGAGAAGTGCTGCTTGATGAGCCGCCAGCGCTGCGAATAACCCGAGTCATCATCTGGCAGGGTCCAGATGGTATGCATGTGTTCGGGAAGAACCACCCAACCGAGGATATGGAAGAAGTGGCGTTGCTTCACGTATCGGACCGCTTCGCGCAGTGCTTCAATTCGGTCTGTCAGTAGAGAGCTAGTCCGATCGGCGAGGTTGACGGTAAAGAAGTAGGTACCGCCAGGGGTTTGGGCTCGTCTGTAGTGCATTCGCCATCCTTGGGCAGATTTAGTTGGGGTTCGCTAGCGCTCAGCCCAACCTACTGAGGCTCTTCCAGGTTGGGTTAGCGCGGCGTAACCCAACAATCCGGCATCGAATGAAAATGTGGGGTTACGCTGCGCTAACCCAACCTACGGCCGCGGCTGCAACAACCCCCGCTCGCTGGCGATGCGATAAAGATCCAATTCCGACCCAGCCCCCAGCTTGCCCATCAAGCTCGCGCGATGGATGTAAACGGTCTTCTGCCCAATCCCCAATTCCGCCGCCACCTGCTTCGGCGCGCGTCCTGCCGCCAGCAGCAAAAACACTTCATGCTCGCGCGCAGTAAGCCGATCGATGGGATCGAGTGTGTCGTTGGGACGCTCCGCGCGCCGCTGCCGCAAGTCGGAGCTGAGAAACTGCTCGCCACGCATCACCGCACGCAAACCGGCTACCAACTCCTCCGGCGCCGCGCCTTTGGTGACGTAACCGCTCGCACCACGCCGCAAGGCTTCCGATACGTAAGGCTCGCCATCGTGCATGCTCAGCACCACGATGCGCGTGCCGGTGGCAACGCTGCGCAAATGCTCGATCAACGGCAAGCCACTGCCATCCGGTAACGACAGATCCAGTGCAACCAGATCCGGACGCGTTTGGCTGATCGCCTCCACCGCATCGTCGGCGTTGCGGCATTCGGCAACCACTTCGAGATCCGGCTCCATTTCTATGAGCCGTTTGAACCCCTCGCGGACTATGGCGTGGTCGTCGACCAGAACGATGCTGTGCATGCCTGGCACTCTAGCAAATCTTCCGCAGCGGCCAACGTAGGATGGATTGGCGTCGTGTAACCCTGCGAAACCTGGCGAAATGTTGGGTTACGCTGCGCTAACCCAACCTACCAACCGCGCATGCGTCTAAAACTCTCCTTCCTTACCTCCGGCCCCATGGTCGGTCTCGGCTATGGTCTGCTCTGGGGGCTGCTCTGGCCTACTACGCAACCGGACTGGACTCTCCAATTCGGCCTGCGTTTCGGCGTGCTGCTGCTGTCGCCGTTCCGTTACTGGGGTTGGTTGATCGGCGCCGAGCTGGTGGCCGCCGTATCGATCGAATACTGGTATGGCTACACGCCGGACTGGCAGACCTTCCTTTTCGGCGATCTGCCACAGCCACTGGCCGTGGCGCTATGCCTGGGACTGCTGCGCCGCGCAAACCTGCGGCCGAACATGCGCGACCCGGAAGAAGTCTCGCGCCTGTTGCTCGCCGGTGGCTTTACCGGCGCGGTCGCCACCGCTACCGACGCGTTGATGATGGCGCTGCTCAGCGAGCTGCCTTCGACTGGTTTGCTGGAAGGTTTCGGCAACGAGATGCTGGGCAATTACGTCGGCCTGCTGCTGATTGTGCCGCCGCTGATCATGTTGTGGCGCACGCGTCCGTCGAAGCAGGAGATATCGGAGCTATTGATGGATGGCTTGCTAGTGATGCTGCCGGCGCTGGTGATCCTGTTGATCCTTACCGAGCAAGCCGCCCCACAACGCGAGTTCGCACGCATCCTGTCACTCGCCCCGGTGCTGTTCTTTGCTTTCCGGCATGGCTGGCGCGGGGCCAGCCTGTCGATGCTGGTATCGAGCCTTGGCATGGCCGTGGTCGACCGTGTCTTTACCCACGTCATACCGACGGCTTCCTCGCACATGTTCCTGGCCGTGGCCGGTACGGGCGCCTTGATGCTGGGTTCGGCCACCGACGCGCTCCGCCGCAGCAGTGCGCGCATGGCCGAACAAAACGTCTACCTTGCTGCCGTGAACCGGCGCCTGGATCACCTTGCTCGCCAGCTGCGCGACGCGGCTCGCGGCAACCTGCAAACAGAGGAAAACCAACGCCGCCACATGGCGGCCGAACTGCATGACGAGCTGGGCCAGAACCTCACCGCCATCCAGACCCACGTCAAGCTGGCGCAGAACCGCCTCAAGCAGGCCGGCATGGAGGACATCAGCACCTCCATCAACGGCATCCTGGCGCACATGCGGCGTGCCCTGCATCGCGTGATGGACGACCTGCGCCCCGCCGTGTTGGACGAATTCGGCCTGATGCGCGCCCTGGACGAAGGCCCCATCCGCGATCTCCTGGCCACCGCCGGCATGATCTACCACACCGAACTGCACGGCGATCCGCGCATGCTGGAGGAAGACATCCGCACCGCGATCTACCGTTTGGCCCAGGAAAGCGCCACCAATGCCGTCAAGCACGCCCAGGCTACCGAATTCCGCTTGCGCCTGCGCATTGGCGAGCGTGCAGGTGCAGCCATGGCTTTGCTCGATATTCGCGACAACGGCGTAGGCCTGCCCGAGCGCGTGCCGCGCGGCGGCAGAGGCCTGCAGGGCATGCGTGACCGCGTCACCTCGCTGGGTGGATTGTTCCGGCTACGGCCGGATCACGAGGGCGTTCACCTGCGGATTTTGCTGCGCAGCAGCATCGCAAAACGCGAAACCAGTGACTTGTGACACTGTAACTAGGAAATTTTCCAATACCAGCTCCGTAAAGGCTTCGTTAGGATCAGTCCCATCGATGTGGGGGAGCCGCCGTCGCGAGACGGTGAGCACGAGTCAACCGTGGGGACGGTGGACTCGAAGAGTGGCAGGACGCCACTCCGCCGGAGTCTGGACATATGCGCGTATCTGGAGCAACTCCGATACATAGCAGTCAAGAGACAACGGTAAGCCGTAGGGCGGACAGGAGTCCTCCCGCGGCTTTTTTTATGCCCGTCGTTTGGCCTGTAATGCATCAACTCCCTCTCCCCTCTGGGGAGAGGGTTGGGGTGAGGGGCCAAGGCTTGCCCAAAACCTCATCAGAGCAACGCTCTGAATAACCTGCACCGCTAGAGCATCCCCTCACCCTAGCCCTCTCCCCGAAGGGGAGAGGGAACAAAGGCACTTACCTCTTCCGATTCCCCAATGGCCTTACGTACAGCACCAGGCTATGGTCCTGAATCTCATAGCCGTGCTTGGCCGCTATCTCGCGCTGCAGGCGTTCGATCTCTTCGCTGACGAACTCGATCACCTTGCCGCTGTCCACATCGATCATGTGATCGTGGTGCTGGCCACGATCCAGTTCGTACACCGCCTGCCCGCCCTCAAAGTTGTGCTTGCTGAGGATGCCGGCGGCCTCGAACTGGGTCAGCACCCGGTACACCGTAGCCAGGCCGATATCTTCCTGATGGGCAAGCAACTTCTTGTAGACGTCCTCGGCCGTCAGGTGACGGGCGCCGTCTTCTTCGAAGATCTGGAGAATGCGCATCCGGGGGTGTGTCACCTTCAACCCGGCTTTACGGAGTTCTTGAGTTTCCTGCTCCATCGCAAGCTCCCGATACACGGTGGAATCAAGCCGTTAGTGTATCATCGACACCTTCACGATCCGGACGCACTACGAATGCAAAAGCTGATCCGCACACTGGGCTATGCCACGCTGGCACTCTCTCTTGCCGGCTGTCATCTCGTGTATACCCCCGACGTCGCCCAGGGCAATCTTTTCGATAAAACCATCGACAAGAATCTTGCCGACCAGCTCAAGCCGGGTCTGACCAAGCGCCAGGTGCTGGTGCTGCTCGGCACGCCGTCCGTGTCCAGTCCGTTCAACCAGAACCGCTGGGATTACGTCTCCACGTATTCGCATCGTGGCGAGAAGATGAAGGTCAACGCCATGAGCCTTTACTTCAACAACGACGTGCTGGTGCGCACCGAAGGCAACCTGTATTTCCAGGATGCGCAGAAGCTGGTGCAGCAGAGCAACAAGTACAAGACCAAGTACGACGTCAACGACACCTCCGGCGACAAGAGCGGCAGCGCGGGTGGCGATAGCAGCGGTGGTGACAGTGGCGGCGATAGCGGCGGCGACAACGGCGGCCACTAAGCGCCTGGCCCACCTTACGTAGCGCGGCGCCGCCGCGCGTCTTTCGGATCCAGCGTCAGCGGCCGGTAGATTTCAACCCGGTCGCCATCCTGCAGCACATCATCAGGGGCCACGCGCCGGGAAAAGATACCCAGGCGCGACGCATCGAACGGCACCTCAGGCATCGCCTGCAAAATGCCCGACTGCTCCACCGCCTGCAGCACGGAACTGCCGGCCGGCAAACTCACACGGCGCAGCAATTGGCGTTCCGGCGTGGCACAAACCACTTCCACCGTAATCGGATCAGCCATAAACCTTGTCTGCTTCGCGGCAGAAATCGTCCACCATGCGGCTGGCCAGGCCTTGGAAACCCAGCTTCAACGCCGTGCCGCCCAGGCGACCGGCATAGTCGAAATCCAGCTCAAGCGCGACCTTGCAGCCATCCGTGCCGAGCGGGATGAAATCCCAGAAACCTTCCAGGCTGCGGAACGGCCCATTCACCAGGCTCACCTGCAGGCGGCGCGGACGATCGGTGGTGTTGCGCGTGGTGAAGCTGTGATGGAAACCGGCGAACTTGAGATCCAGCCGTGCCACCAGCATGTTGTCTGCCCGCTCGATCACCTCGGCGTTGGCACACCAAGCGAAGCGCTTTGGGTATGCTTCGACCTCATTGACCAGATCGAACATCTGCGCCGGCGAGAATTTCACCAAGGCACTGCGGCGGATTTGGATCACGGCACCCTCATCACAGGAATCAAGGTCGAGCCCGTCCAGAAGCAGTCTGCTCGGGGGCGACCACGCAAAGTTTAACGGACATGGCAAAAGCGAAGGACAAAGAGAAAAAAGAAAGCGGCGGCACGATCGCCCTCAACAAGCGTGCCCGGCATGAGTACCACATCGACCAGCGCTTCGAGGCGGGCATCGCCCTGCAAGGCTGGGAGCTGAAAGCCCTGCGCGCCGGCCGCATCAACTTCGGCGACGGCTACGCCGTGGTGCTGAAGAACGAGATCTACCTGGTAGGCACCTCCATCCCGCCACTGATCAGTGCCTCCACCCATGTGGTGCCGGTCGACCGCCGCACGCGCAAGCTGCTGCTCCATCGCCAGGAAATCGACCAGCTTATCGGCGCGGTGGAACGCAAGGGCTACACCCTGGTGCCGATCGCCATGTACTGGAAAGGCAACAAGGTCAAAGTGGAAATCGGCCTGGCGCGCGGCAAGCAGGAACACGACAAGCGCAGCAGCGAAAAGGAACGCGATTGGCAGCGCGACAAGCAGCGCGTCATGCGCTCGCACAACCGCGCTGCCTGATCATCACCGAATACGCGATGCACTCCCTCCCCTGCTCGCAGGGGTGGGCCGGGGTGGGGTAAAGCGAGCAACGCTCGCGTCCGGCAACGCCGGACTCAACCAAACACGGTTGAACATCTCCCGCCATGCATGCACCCAAGCAAGTGCAAACCACCCTACCCGCGCAAAACATTGATATCGCCCACCGCAGCCACCATATATAATCGAACAGCTAAAGCGATCTTTTCCCCGGGGGTGTTCTGGCTTCGACGGGGGTAGTGAGATAGCTTGGTGCATGCCGAGGGGGCAGCTTTCCTCGTAAATCCAGCCGCAAACTTATAGTTGCCAACGACGACAACTAC